>Ga0206130_10005452_pt1 | contig 15038 bp, 12 predicted proteins | sample Helgoland_Spring_9_FD_148637 | JGI IMG/M metagenome (GOLD analysis project Ga0206130, IMG submission 148637) | Pelagic subsurface seawater microbial communities from Kabeltonne, Helgoland, North Sea - Helgoland_Spring_Bloom_20160512_1 | ecosystem: Environmental > Aquatic > Marine > Epipelagic ... | reverse complement strand
GTCTAAATGGCAACGTATGAGCGGCTTAGTATTGTTACTACCACATGGTTACGAAGGTCAAGGACCAGAGCACTCTTCAGCAAGAGTGGAGCGTTTCCTTCAATCCTGTGCAGAGTATAACATGACCGTTGCAAACATTACGAGTCCATCTAACTTCTTCCACTTATTAAGAAGACAGACAGAAAGACCATTCAGAAAACCATTGGTTGTAATGTCTCCGAAGTCTCTACTTCGCCACCCGGGAGTTGTATCTGATATCAGTGAATTTGAAACTAAACACAAATTTAAAGAGATCATTGATGATCCTAAATTTGGACCACGTTCAGGAAATAAAGTAAACAGGTTATTACTGTGTACAGGTAAAATATACTTCGATCTTCTAGCTAAACAAAAGGCAGATAATCGAGAAGATGTAGCCATTGTACGCATGGAACAACTTTACCCAATTGCTGAAAAACAACTGGCAGATCTATTTAAAAAATATGGTGACGCGGAGACTATTTGGGTGCAAGAAGAACCTGAAAACATGGGTGCTTGGCAACATATATTCATGAGCTTGCATCAGCAAAGACCTATGAAAGTAATCGCTCGGAAGGCATCAGCCTCACCGGCAACCGGATTCAAAAAAGTGCATGATCAACAACAGATCGATATTGTTGAGAAAGCATTCAAATAAAAACAAAGCCCACTGCATAATACACAGTGGGCTTTTTAAATATTAAATTCAGATTTCAATATTTTCTCTGTTTAAGTGTTTTTGAAGGATTGCATCGCAAGCTTTATCAAGCATATCGTAAACGCCTGCAAATCCATCATCGTTCCAGTATGGGTCTGGTACATCTGTACGCTGTCCTTTATAGACCTCGTCCATGATTAGTGCTACTTTGGATCGGTCTTTATCAGACTCCGCCATAGCAAGAACATTTTTTAAGTTAAGCTTATCCATCACATAAACAAAATCAAATTCAAAAAAATCAGATTTATTGAACTGCCTAGACCGCTGATCTAAAATATCTAGCCCCCTAGCCTTCGCAATTTCAATCGATCGAACATCTGCTAATGCACCCGCATGCATACCTGAAGTTCCTGCTGAATCAACAAACCAATCCAATCCCTTTGCCTGCACTTTCGCCTTTAAAATACCCTCCGCAAGTGGAGAACGACAGATATTTCCTAAACATACAAAGAGGATACGCTTCATAATTTTTCTTTGATTTTAACCTATTCATTACTTTAAACGATTATATCGGAAGATTTGTCCACTTTAGAACACAAAATCTTGTAATTTTGTCCCTATTAACTCATAGAGGTAATTAACAGAATCAATTTTATGAATATTGTCATTGCGGGAGCAGGAGACGTAGGCTATCATTTAGCAGAATTATTAGCACAAGAAAGTCAGAACATTACACTAATTGACAGGGATGAAGATGTACTTGAGATGGTGTCAAACAGATTAGATGTATTAACAATTTGCGGCGATTGTGCCTCTCCAGAAATCCTACAGTCTGCAGGGGTAAAAAAAGCAAATCTGTTTCTTGCAGTTACCACCTCTGAAAAGACGAACCTTATTTCATCCATACTCGCCAAGAAAATGGGTGCAACAAAGACTGTAGCACGTGTACAAAATCAAGAGTATATTGAAAAGAATACCAAATCTGATTTCATGGACCTTGGAGTCGACTCAGTGATTTGTCCAAATAAACTCGCTGCACAAGAGTTACAAAAATTAATTCAAGAGTCCTATTTCACAGATGTATTTGATTTTGAAGGTGGTAAAATGTCCGTCGTAGGCTTGACCTTAGAGGCTTGTTCTCCACTAAAAAACAAAACCATTCGAGAGTTGAGAGTTTCGTCAACATTGAGCGGAACAGTTAGGCCTATAGCAATATTGAGAGATAGCAGTACAATCCTACCAGAAGGCTCAACAACACTCAAAGAAAATGACCATGTTTTCTTTATGACCAACGATAGAAAGAAATTGCCCCTGAAGGAATATGTGGGTAAGGAAAATGGTAAAATCAACCGCATTATGATTGTCGGTGGAGGAAATCTCACCTATTCTACCGCAAAAATGTTAGAAAAAGACTTTAATGTCACTATAGTTGAAAAAAATAAAGATCGCTGTAATTATTTGGCAGAACATCTTCAAAATGCCCTAATCATTAATGCAGATCCATCTAATATGGATATGCTGGAAGAAGAAGGCTTAGAACACATGGATGCCTTCCTTGCACTTACGCCAAACTCGGAAACAAATATTATTACTTCCTTAAGTGCAAAGAACCATGGCGTATTCAAAACTATAGCACAGGTCGAAAATTCTGACTATGTGCATATTTCACAAAATATAGGCGTTGACACTCTAATAAATAAAAAGCTTATTGCAGCAAATAACATCTTCAGATTCATACGAAAGGGTAAAGTCGAAGAGATCGTCTCTCTAAAGGGCGTAGATGCAGAGTTAATTGAATTCGAATTACATAGAGATAATCAATTGACAAAACATCCAATCAAAGATCTTCCCCTTCCAAAGAGTGTTATCATCGGAGGAATCATCAGAAACAATAAAGGTCTGATTCCAAATGGCGATTTCCAAATGAAGAATAAAGACAAGGTCATAGTGTTCGCTATGCCCGAAACCATTCCTGTAGTTGAAGATCTGTTCCGATAATGATGGTAAGTTTATATCCAATACGAAATGTAGTCGGTTTTCTGCTTATGATTGTGGGCGGAATGATGCTAAGCTGCATCCCCTTCTCCGTATATTTTGGAGAAAGTGACTGGAAAGCACTTTTTGGTGCAGCATTAATAACAGCAAGTGCCGGATTCCTGTTTAGACAATTCAAACCCAAGACAGGCAATCATCAGGTAAGGAAACGAGAAGGATATCTAATTGTAGCATCTGGCTGGATATCTATGGTACTTTTCTCAGCCCTCCCCTATCTATTTTCTGGCCTATTTGACAATCCCGTAGATGCATTCTTTGAATCCATCTCAGGCATGACCACTACTGGGGCCACCATAATTAGTGATATAGAGGCAATGCCTAAAGGTATATTATTCTGGAGGTCACTGACACAATGGATTGGAGGCATGGGTATCATTGTACTCACTATAGCCCTCTTTCCCCTACTAGGTATTGGAGGTATCGAACTGTTTGTAGCAGAAGCACCCGGCCCAACATCCGATAAAATACATCCAAGAATTCAACAAACAGCCAAAAGCCTTTGGTTAATTTATGTCAGTTTCACAGGAATACTAATGCTCATTCTTTGGGCTGCAGGCATGACCTTTTATGATGCAATCAATCATGCATTAACAACTATGGCTACAGGCGGATTTTCAACTAAAAATGCGAGTATAGCAGCCTATAATATTCCACAGATACAATATCCAATTCTTTTGTTTATGTTTCTGGCAGGTACTAACTACACCCTTATCTATTGGGGGCTCCAAGGAAAATTAAAAAAAGTTTGGGCCTCGGATGAATTTAAGGTTTATGTATCATTTGTATTAGCAATAGGTTTTGCAGTGGCGGGCTCTATTATGTACCATACCGATTTAAACATTGAAGAGTCCCTAAGAACTGGCTTTTTTCAAGTAGTTTCTCTGGTAACAACTACCGGCTATGTTTCGGCAGACTATACCCTCTGGGGTCCCGGTACAACAATGATCTTTTTCTGCCTACTCTTTGTTGGGGCTTCTGCAGGTTCTACCTCAGGAGGTATCAAACTGGTAAGACACTGGGTCTTTCTCAAAAACACAATGCTCGAATTTCGAAGACTCATACATCCACGAGCTATTCTACCTATAAAGATGAATGGCAATGTGGTCAATACAAAGATACTCTCTCATATACAGGTTTTCCTACTGCTCTATTTGGCCCTTTTTATTATTGGATCCTTTGCCGTCAGTACTATGGGACTGGATTTTGAAACGGCAACATCAGCAGTTGCTACAGCTTTAGGAAATGTAGGACCTGGTATTGGCAAGGTAGGTCCGACGGATAACTTTGCTTGGTTACCAAACAATGTAAAAATTACGCTCTCTTTCCTTATGATACTTGGCCGTTTAGAGTTATTTACGATATTGGTACTATTTACACCTTATTTCTGGAAGTCAAATTGATAGACTATGGCTTATTCATCAACGGATTTAAATGATACTATAGTAGCCTTGGCTACCCCTCCTGGAGTTGGAGCTATTGGAGTTATTAGACTTTCAGGTAAAGAAGCGCTTACTATTTGTAATGCTTTTTTTCATGGTAAGAATCTAGAAAAACAGGAGAGCCACACAATACATTTTGGAACCATCAGAGATGAGCAAGGTAACATCTTGGATGAAGTCCTAGTCTCCCTTTTTATTGCACCCAAATCCTATACCAAAGAAAATGTAGTCGAAATATCCTGCCACGGTTCTAATTACATTATCCAATCCATTATACAGTTATTTATCAGAAACGGCGCAAGATCCGCTCAACGTGGAGAATTTACGATGCGGGCTTTCTTAAATGGACAATTAGACCTGAGCCAAGCAGAAGCAGTTGCTGATTTGATTGCCTCAGACTCTGAAAGCTCCCATCAACTAGCTCTTGCACAAATGCGAGGTGGATTTTCACAAGAAATCGCTAAGTTAAGACAAGAGCTCATTGACTTTGCAAGCCTCATAGAATTAGAACTAGACTTTGGTGAGGAAGATGTTGAGTTTGCAAATAGAGATAAATTAAAGGACCTGGTAGAGAGAATCCGTAAACTACTTGCAAGGCTTATAGATTCATTTACTTTAGGAAATGTATTAAAAAATGGTGTTCAAACTGTGATTGCTGGACGCCCAAATGCAGGAAAATCAACCCTGCTTAATGCCCTTTTGAATGAGGAAAGAGCAATTGTATCCGATATTGCAGGAACCACTAGAGATACCATCGAAGAAAACTTGAATATAAATGGTGTTCTCTTTAGGCTTGTGGATACTGCAGGTATTCGGGAAGCACAGGATACCATTGAAGCAATAGGAGTAGAAAAGACTATGGAAAAAATAGGTCAATCCTCCTTATTGGTTTATGTTTTTGATGCACAGCAAATGCCTCCCGAGGAGGTGAAAAAGGATTTAGAATCGCTTCATGCAGAGCATCTGCACATGATTGTAGTTGCTAACAAAGCAGATCTAAAAACGGACATCGAATTCAGTGATTATGCATACAAAAACTTGGAAGAAAGCAACTTTATTATCCTCTCCGCTAAACAACAAACAAACATATCAGACCTCAAGCAAGAACTCTTCTCTGCTGTAACGGATGCAAAGATATCAATGGATAACACTATAGTTACGAACACCCGTCATCTGGAAGCGTTGCAAAAATCGCACGAAAGCTTGAGCGACGTCCTACATGGAATGGACATTCAGATCACTTCAGACTTCATTGCAATGGATATTCGTCGAGCACTTGCCTTTTTAGGTGAGATTACCGGCGAGATTTCTACAGATGATCTACTTGGAAATATCTTTGGAAGGTTCTGTATTGGAAAGTAAAGAAATTGATTTGGACCTTAAGCACTAGATGGAGACACTTTGCTATACATGGTAAAAAAACCTAACATATTTTGGACAGGTAAGAAAAAGAGGATAATATTTATGGATGAGCAGAAATCATTAAAAAGAAAGGGGCCAAAAGGCCCCTTTCTTTTATCTTGCTTTAACGGATCCGTAAAATGCAACAAGCATAATAACAGCATTGGCAAGAACCAATGGTAATGGTGCCACACCTCCCGAACTATTAAACCCAATCACAGATATAAGAATCAAAAGGACTCCTACACCATAACCCATCAAAGCTTTTTTCATCGCTGATAATTCACAGCTTCTCAAAAACAGCAATATAACTCCAACTGTTGCAACTGCAGCACTAAATGGATAGTGCATTAGAACAGCAGTATTAATTGCTTCTTGTGAAGCACCTGGGAATGAATCCCGAGATAAATTATCTGCATTGAAAAACAAGAATAAGCCTTGGAGCACGTTAAGAACTCCAAACACTGTAAGTAGTAATTTAGCTTTCATAATTATTTAGATAATCGACCCATTACAACTGCCATAATAGCACCAGCAATAGCTCCCATAACAGCACTTATACCCATGTCAACCATGAAAGTATCCATAGTTGTCAATTTCGTCATCGCCATCATATTTCCATTCGCTACCATCCAAATTACACCAGATATCCAAGCTCCGTTGATGGCACCTGAAGATGCATCCTTTATACCTGCTTTGTCAAAATACATGGATAGCAAAAACGCTTGAACAATTGTCATGATTAGCCCGACAGCAAAATTAGGCTCTTCATTCATTACATTAGGAAATTGCTCCTGCATAGAAACCATCAAATCTTGATAGTACAAGATGAAAAAACCAAAACCCAATAAAAACATTACGAATAGACCAGCTACTGTAGTCAAAAGAATCTTCCTTAAGTCCATCATTTAAAATTTGTAGTTAGTAATAATAATACCAATATAACATTCTCACTACCAACAAACAACATATTAAACAAAACTAAACACTCACATGAATTCAGAAAAAAGAGAAGAACTGACAGTACTCCTCTTTTAACTTTATTGCTTTACGATTCTCAATTGATCGACTCCGTGCTAAAATTGAACAACAAGCAGGTAACACCCAGGTTTTAGTTCAGCAGTATCTACATAATCGGAATGCCTCTCTAGACTTCAAACAAAACACCCTTCCGAATCATATAACTTTAAAGCTATTGGATAGACCCCTTTGTTTTTATTTGAAATTTATCTTTTACTGGATTGGGGAATACCTCAACAGTAGGTTAATCACCCCAATCAATACTTTCTAAGGAGGTGTAAGTCTTTGCCCTATAAAAATCCATCTGTAGAAGTCTGTAGAAATTGATTCCTTGATTTGAATTTTCATCTATCAATCTGTAGTAGCTATTTGCTGAAAATTAGACTGCTTTACCTACCTAACAATTACCATTAATTAGGTATATTCATTGAGCTATAATTAAACCTTAAACTTATCTAAAAGTCTATATCTTTAGAAAAAGATTTTAAGTTAAAAAATCAAACCAATTACCTTTATAAAGTAATTCATGAATAAAGATCCATTTATAATTATTCTACTTGCACTGACCATGATCCTTTATCCATCCTGTCAGAACAGCCCTACTATCAGTGATGTAGATGAAATAATTGTTGAATACGATCCAAGCCCCTACGAATTGAATACAGCACCTTTACCTCCTCCTGAGATCCCTGCAGACAACGCATTGACTGTACAAGGTGTTAAGCTCGGAAGAATGCTATTCTACGACCCAATATTATCTAAAAATGAGGCGCAAAGTTGTGCGTCCTGCCATGTACAAGCCGATGGTTTTTCGGACATAAATCGCTTCTCTACAGGTGTCGATGGCTTAGAAGGTGGCAGACAGGCCATGTCTATTTTCAATCTTGGCTACAACCCCAATGGATTCTTCTGGGATGGAAGAGCAGAAACATTAAGAGAACAGTCCTTATTGCCTATTCAAGATCCTCTGGAGATGCACGAAACACTTGACAATGTAGTCGACAAGCTTCGGGCAGAACAAGATTATACGGATCAATTCATCAGAACATTTGGTGAAGACGAAATCACGACAGAAAAAGTAAGCCTTGCTCTTGAGCAATTCATGTACAGCATCATTTCTAATGATTCAAAACATGACCAATACCTTGCTGGGGACATAACACTTACACCCAGCGAAGAACGTGGAAGAAACCTATTCTTTGCACCATTTGACCCAGACAACCCTGAAACCTCAGGCGGTAACTGTCTGATCTGCCATGGTGGCCCCAACTTTGGAAGTAATCTCTTCCGAAATAACGGATTAGACAGTGATCAAGAATTTACAGATCTAGGAAGATTTGAAGTTACTGGAAATGCGGGAGATCGGGCAAAGTTCAGGGTGACCTCCCTAAGAAATATTGCAGTTAATCCACCATACATGCATGACGGGAGATTTGAATCTCTGGAAGAGGTAGTTCAACATTACAATACAGGCATAAAACCTTCAAATACCCTTGATCTTTTTCTATCCTCCACCGTACCCACAGGTCTTATGATGGATGAACAAGATATCTCAGACTTGGTTGCCTTCCTTCATACCCTTACGGATGATACATTTCTTAACAATGAAGCATATACAAATCCTTTTTAATTATTGATAACAATATAATTTATCCATTCATAAAAGGTTATACCTATAGTTATGATAAACGATTTAGAAATCACCGGGGAGTAGCATTTATTTGCTACTCCCTTTTTGATTAAAATCAGCTAACACAATTGAAATTTGCTGAAAACAAAAACAAAAACTGATTTTTTCCATTAAATTGTAGTGTATTTCATTAATGCCATATAATCATTAGATTCATGAAAACTTTAATACTCAATTTTCTATTCCTGTCATTCTCTATTGCTACTTTCGCTCAAAAGGATTTAAACTTCTCTTTTCAGCATTTAGTAGGCACAGACCCTTTTTCATCTGAAGTAAGTTTTACCAACAACCTCGGAGATGAAATACAAGCATCAGTAATCAAGTACTACCTCTCTGAATTCACGATCATACATGACGGAGGACAAGAAACACAGGTTGAAGATCTTTTCTTATTGGTTAACGCAGAAGGAAACTCAGAAGTCAATTTATCTGGATTAGATTTCACAGAACTTGAAGCACTGAGGTTCTATATTGGCGTTCCCGAAGATCTAAATCATGCAGATCCTGCCTTACAACCTGCTGGTCATCCACTAGCATACCAAACCCCTTCTATGCACTGGGGATGGGCAGGTGGATACAAATTCCTAGTCACAGAAGGAGACTCAGGAACTGGATCAGACAACTTCCAAATCCACGCAACTGGAGACGGTAACTATACTGCAGTAAATATTGACCTTAACCTATCAGCTGCAAATGCTTCAGGTGTATCTTTCTCCATTGTTGCTGATTACATGCAACTGTACAAGGATATATCTATGGAAAATGGACTTTTCAATCATGGAGAATTTGCAGAATCTCAAGATGCTGTAAACAATCTAGCAACGAATGTTTTTACTGTAGACAATATCATACTTGACACGAAAGCACAAGTATTTAAAGGATCTTATACCCTTGCACCAAATCCAAGCACTACTGGTTCTATCAATCTTAGCGCTAAGCTCGTAGATTTCGATAGCTATACCATGAAGCTTATAAATATGCTCGGACAGTCTGTAGAAACTTTTTCCTTTGATTCAGATCGTATCGACTACAATTTTAACGCGCTTAAAAAAGGTATTTTCTTTGTAGAGGTATCAAACAGCACTGGAGTTTTATTCACAGAAAAGATCATTATCCAATAAATGAGACTCAGAGGACTTATATATCTAGGTATCTTAGTAATGGGTACAGCATGTAAAAATGACGATATTCAAGTCCTGCCAAGTTCAGAATGGCCCGCACTTATGGAAATCCCAACAGGATTTCCAGAGGTGCCGGAGCCACCTGACAATGCCTTCACCAAAGAACGTTGGGAACTTGGAAAACGACTATTCTTCGACAAAAGATTCTCCTCAGACCAAAGTATTTCTTGTGCATCTTGTCACAAACAATCTATTGCATTCAGCGATGATGTTGCTAAAAGTATAGGTGTAGAAAATCGAACTGGGTTTAGAAATGCGCCGAGCTTAGCAAATGTAGCTTATCACCCCTATTATACTCGGGAGGGAGGCATACAAAGCCTCGAGCAACAAATTGCTGTTCCTATTCAAGAACACGATGAGTTCAATAACAACATAGTAGAGTTGGCAGCATTACTGCAAGCCGATCCAGATCTAAATCAACGAGCACTCAACGCTTATGGGAGAGCATTTGATCCCTATGTACTAACCAGAGCACTTGCCTGTTTTGAACGAAGTTTGATAAGTGGCTTCAGCCCCTACGACCTCTACATAAATAATATAGATCAGGAAGCCATGGATGATGTCGTTCTTCGAGGTATGGACCTTTTCTTTTCCGACGACTTGGCATGTGGCTCATGCCATAGTGGATTCAATTTCACGAATTATGCATTTGAGAACAATGGACTTTACCTTACTTATGCTGATTCTGGAAGATACAGACTCACCTTTGACACTTTGGACATAGCAAGATTCAAGGTCCCAAGCTTGCGCAATATAGCATTGACAGCACCTTATATGCATGATGGATCAATAGTCAGCTTAGAAGATGTTATTGATCACTATGCCACTGGAGGTTTTAACCATAAACACAAGAGCAATTTAATGCAGGGTTTTGAATTGAACAATTCCGACAGACAGGCTCTGCAGGCATTTCTCGAATCACTGACCGATGATACCTTCATCACCAATCCAATTTTTGCAGAGCCCTAGATGGACAAAAATAAACGAAACATAAAAATCCATATAGAAGATAGGTAAACCAAATAAGGGGGATAAATTATTCATGACTCCTCTATACTATTGCTTTCCAAACTACATTCTGACTTATTTGCCATATATTGTTTTAAACATTACAACATTCAAAAAACACTATATGGGACTCTCTCAAGTTGACTTGATTATTTTTATCGGGTACCTCTGTATCATGGTAGGAATAGGTTTGTGGATTGCAAACAAAGAAAAAACAAAGACTACAAAAGATTATTTCCTCGCCTCCAAATCACTACCCTGGTGGGCTATCGGTGGCTCCCTAATCGCATCTAATATTTCCTCGGAACAGATCATTGGAATGAATGGATCTGGCTTTGCAATTGGTATCGCCATCTCCTCCTATGAACTTATGGCCGCTCTTACGCTTATTTTGGTTGGTAAATTCTTCCTTCCCGTATTTTTAAAGGAAGGAATTAGTACCATGCCCCAGTTCTTAGAAAAACGCTATGATAGCAGAACTAGAAATCTTATGGCCGTTTTTTGGGTTGCCCTTTTTGTTGGTGTCAATATTACTGCGACCCTCTTGTTAGGAGCTAAAGCAATAGAACAGCTTACAGATGTGAGCATGACCGTTGGAATTGTAGGTCTGATACTTTACACAGCATCCTTCTCGATTTTTGGAGGATTAAAGGCTGTAGTTTGGACAGATGTAATCCAAGTTGTTGTCTTGATGGTAGGTGGATTCGCAGCTTCTTGGGCAGTAATGACCTATGTTGGAGATGGAAGTTTCTTCGGTGGTATTAGTAGACTAATGGAATTAGCACCAGAAAAATTCGATTTGATCTTCGATAAAGATGTTATGTATACTGACATCAGTAGTGGAGAGGAAAAATCAGCTTATGCCTTATTACCAGGAATCGGTGTACTCATAGGTGGTATGTGGATCGCAAATATTTACTATTGGGGTACTAACCAATATATCATTCAGCGTGCTCTTGGTGCAAAAAGCCTAAAAGAAGCTCAACGTGGTATCTCTTTCGCAGCATTGGTAAAGATTATCATGCCTTTATTCGTTGTACTTCCAGGTATTGCAGCCTTCGCTATCCTAAACAATGCTGGACTATTTGGATTTGAAGGTGAAGGTATTACCGAAGCAGATGCAGCCTTCCCTTGGGTATTAGATAATTTCATAGGATCAGGATTTAAAGGGCTTGTTTTCGCCGGTCTTATCGCTGCTATTGGCTCATCACTGAGTTCAATGGTTAACTCAGCTTCTACAATATTCACTTTGGATGTTTATAAACCTTTGATCAAAAAGGATGCAAGTGAAATGCATTATGTAAGAGTAGGTAAGCTAACTGCTTTTTTCGCACTCTTATTCGGAGGGATTATAGCACCTCTTTTAGGCTCCATTGATCAAGTCTTCCAATACATCCAAGAATACACTGGATTGATTAGTCCTGGAGTAGTTGCCCTATTCATCTTTGGAATACTTTGGAAAGGAGCAACCGGAAATGGTGGTTTCTTCGGAATATTAGCAAGTGTGTTATTTATGCTAATCATGAAATTTAGCTATCCAGAATTACCATTCTTGGAGCAAATGGCACTTGGATTCGCATTTACAATACTTGCGATTTATTTGATCTCTAAATACGATAAAAACAGAGCAACCTCAGGTGAAAAGAATCATACCTCCTTCAGCTCAAAACTTGGCCTTTCAGGAACATTAGCGGTGATCACTCTACCGATGAGTATCATAGGATTGATAGAAAATCCAAGTGGTATATTTTCTTGGGTAGTACTACTTGCCTTAATGATTCTAGGCGTATTGATCTGGCGAGACAATACGAACAAGGACCCGAATGCTTTCGATATAGATACTGATGTTTTCAAAACAGACAAGGCATTTAATATCGCAGCAGCTATGGTTATCTTCCTCTTAACATTGATATATATTTCGCTTTGGTAAGAATAAAAAAAAGCACTCTTCGGAGTGCTTTTTTTATTGCTTAGGAATCCAGTCAAGAATAAGATCAACTACATCGATTTCTCCATAGTAAGTCTTTCCCGACATAGTATAAGCACTTACCTTTCCTGTTTTCGAATTATAAATGATCTGATTACTTGGCTTCCGGTCAGCAGAATAAAACTGGATGCAACTGATAAAATGCTCCAGTCCATCACAAAAGACAACCTTATTATCCCAACTGGCAGCAGCGCTTGTCGAGCAATAATATTTTAATAAGTCTTTAATTGAATCTCTGGAATTTGTCATAGATCTAGTTTCTAATTTGTCAAAATACATTTTAAAATAAAAAATTTATTTTGAAATAGAACTATACTTAAAAATCCAATAGACATTTAAATAAAAAAGGCAGCGTTCTTAGCGCTGCCTTTTTTATTAATCTAAAACAGTAGGAACCCCAGTCCCGCCATCATAAGGCGCAAAATTTGAATGCATCAAATACCATTCATCATTTTGAAGTACCCAAACCTCTGAAGCTCTTGTATGGTATTCTGCAGAATCATCAGCCCCTGCTGCCTTGTACTTTCCGCGCATATAAAAGGTTACAACAGCAACATCCCCATATGGCCCTAGATGCACGCCGATATTATACGCTTCACGATCAATCCAGTTCATATTTTCTGCAGTACTTGCATATCGACTCAAAGCAGATTCATAACCGCTTATTATCCAATCCTGCATACTACTCATTCCCTCTGTAATCATCACATCCTTTGCAAGTACATCATCCACTTTACTATCCAGACGATCCGTATTATTATAAAAATCCTGTACACGCTTGGTCACGGCCTCTTTGGCAGCAGCTTCATTGTTTTTCCTCCAGTATAAGATAAGGTTTCTGCGGTATGGACTAATGAAGTTCACTTTTTGAAATGCTTTCATTTGAGACTCAAAAGCACCTTCATGATCACCATTCAGAGCCAGAAATTCAGCATAGGAGTCATCTGCATTTGGAGAATCTGTCAAAGAAATATATTGCTTTAGCCTTTCCTCTGCAAGTGTTTTGTTGGTCCCATTTGGAGGCCTTATATTTCTTGGTCCACTACCTTGAGAATCCGCATATGCTAATGAATTCAATGCTGGTCCTGAAATAGCAGGGTTTGCTTTTGTCCAAGCCTCAAGTGCTTCATAGCTTTCATAGGCCGCAATGTAGGTAATCAGTGGCTCAGTACTTCCAGATTTTTTAGCCATCAAAGCATGCTCAGCTCCTGGCTTCTGAAGAATATCATACCAGATCTTCTCAGAACTTGACATTTTCATTGTGGAAACCTCTTTCATAAGTTCGTCTGAAACTTCACCTCCACTCGTCCATGACATTACAATCTTTGCAGATGTAGCTTTAGGATCTACAGATAATGCTGCCATTGCAAAACCCTGAGCTCTTCCATACTCTAGATTAGCCATACAATCAATTGCTTTATTAGAGAGTTCTACTGCTTTTTTATTTCCACTAGCATCATCCAACCACTGGGCTTGCCCTGTTGTACTCAATGTCAATGCTAAGAAAAATAAGGTAAGAAATTTGAAATTTTTCATTGGAATGTTTTAGTAATATTAATAGTAATACTAATATACAAATCCAAGACTAATTATCATATAACTAATTGACATACAGATATTTAAACAGATATCTTTCGGACCATACCCCGGAATACATATTCATGTAAGATGGATACTGCATACCAATATAGGCGACCATAGGCACCTAGTGGCCTAAACGTAGCAGTTTGAATAAGATATCCGTCTTTGATCTTAAATTCTAGCCAAGCATCACCTGGAACTTTCATCTCTGCATAAAGCAGCAATCGTTTTTCACTTTTACTGGCGAATAAGACTCTCCAAAAATCAATAGCATCGCCTGCGGAGATTTCAGTTGGATGAGATCTTCCTCTGCGCAAGCCCACACCACCTTGAAATTTATCCATAAGACCACGTATCTTCCAAAGAAAGTTAGCGTGATACCAACCTGTCTCACCACCAATTTTCCAGATTCGGTCTAAAGTAGCATCTGTATCTGCAATAGAAATACGCCTAGTATCTTTGAAACATCCGTACTCAGGGACCTTGATATACGTAGAAATATTTTGCTTGAATCGGCCACTCACCAAGGAATCTTTCCAAGAAGAAAGGATCTGATTTTGCTTAATACGAACGAAAGCCAATTCAATAGCTCTTTGATAAGGGATTGTTTTTATGCCTAACAAATCTGCTAATTCATTATCTCGACAAACCACTTCGATCTTCATACTACTAACCAAGGCTGTTGCCAATTTGAAGGAAGTAGAGGTCACAAAGTAAAGCCAATAGGAAGACAACTTTGGCGTCATAACAGGAACGATACCGATAAATCTTTTGAGCTTACGAACTGCTGCAAATCCAAGCAACATTTCTTTGTAGGTAATTTTATCCGGTCCTCCGATATCGAAATTTCGATTGTATGCTTTTTTGAAATAGAGTGTATCTGTTAAAAAGCGAAGCACATCTCTCACTGCGATAGGCTGTGACCTAGTGCGCAACCATTGGGGTGCTATCATAATGGGCAACTTCTCAACCAGATCTCTGATAATCTCGAAAGATGCCG
>Ga0206130_10005451_pt1 | contig 15040 bp, 15 predicted proteins | sample Helgoland_Spring_9_FD_148637 | JGI IMG/M metagenome (GOLD analysis project Ga0206130, IMG submission 148637) | Pelagic subsurface seawater microbial communities from Kabeltonne, Helgoland, North Sea - Helgoland_Spring_Bloom_20160512_1 | ecosystem: Environmental > Aquatic > Marine > Epipelagic ... | reverse complement strand
TCTGAAGTCCATCGACGAGAAGTTCGAGACAGGCTTTGAAGGTCTGACCAAGAAAGAACGCCTCGGCATGGAGCGCGACCAAGGTAAACTTCAGGCATCCCTCGGCGGTATCCGCGAAATGGGCGGTGTTCCTGACCTCATCTTCGTCATCGACGTGAAAAAAGAAGCATTGGCAATCGCAGAAGCCAACAAGCTCGGCATCCCTGTTGTTGCTGTTGTTGACTCCAACTGCTCACCTGATGGCATCGACTACATCATCCCGGGCAACGACGACGCGGCACGCGCAATCGCACTTTATACAGACCTCGCGGCACGTGCTGCGCTTGACGGCATGTCTGCTCAGCTTGGCGCCGCTGGTGTTGATCTTGGCGCGATGGAAGAAGCACCTGTTGAAGAAGTCGTAGCCGAAGCAGCACCTGAAGCACCAGCTGCAAGCTAAGCCTTAAGTATTTATTGAGCGAGGGCAGGGACCACCCCGCCCTCGTTTTCCCCATTTTAGGAGATATGAAAATGGCAATCACAGCAGCCATGGTTAAAGAATTACGCGACGCATCCGGCGCAGGCATGATGGACGCGAAAAAAGCACTCACAGAAGTTGACGGCGACATGGAGGCAGCAATCGATTGGTTGCGCACCAAGGGGCTCGCGAAAGCGGCAAAGAAGTCCGGTCGTACGGCAGCAGAGGGTCTTGTGGCTGTTGCGGTTGACGCCGGCAAAGGCGTTGCAGTCGAAGTGAATTCCGAAACTGACTTCGTTGGTAAAAACGCAGAATTCCAAGAGATGGTTGGCGGTATCGCGGCAGTTGCAATGAGCGTGTCCGACGTAAAAGCACTCGCAGGCGCGGATATGGGCGGCAAGCCTGTTTCTGAGGTTCTCACAGACAAGATCGCGACGATTGGCGAGAATATGTCGCTGCGTCGCATGTCCGCAGTCGAAGCGCCTGCTGTCGTGTCCTACGTGCACAACGCAGCGACAGCTGGCATGGGCAAAATCGGCGTTCTCGTTGGTCTGTCCGCAGATAACGAAGCGTTCGGCAAGCAGGTAGCGATGCACATCGCGGCGGCAAATCCAGCGGCTTTGTCCGAGGCAGATCTGGACCCAGCAATCGTTGAGAAAGAGAAGCAAGTTCAGATGGATATCGCACGCGAGTCCGGCAAGCCTGAGCAAGTGATCGAGAAAATGATCGTGGGTCGCATGAAAAAGTGGCTCGCAGAGAGCACGCTTTTGGGCCAAGCGTTTGTGATCAACCCAGACCTGACTGTTGCTGAAGCCGCGAAAGAATCTGGCGTCGACATCACTGCATTCGTGCGTCTTGAGGTTGGCGAAGGCATTGAGAAAAAAGAAGAAGATTTCGCGGCAGAGGTTGCAAAAACAATGAAGGGCTAAACACTTTTCATCTTTTCTTTAGTTAAGAGAGCGCCGCGCAATTTGGTTTGTGCGGCGTTTTTTTGGAGTGTGTGAGAGCACTCATTGTTTTTTTGACTTTGTTTGACGCAATGTCGAACTTTCCCAAGTTATCGAGACCAAGAAGAGAGGCGTAGTCACTACCGTGAGATATGCGAGAGTGGCCATTTCATTAAGTTTTTAAACCACTAGGGCAAGAAAATCGGGAAAGGGGGTACAACTTTTATTTCTAATAATGGATGACCTCAGCAATCAGTGCCAATGATAAATGTTAAAAGATAAGTCAGTCTAAACACCGTTCCTCCAAGTAAAAGGACAAAACGACTGATCAAAGATCAACAAAACTTCCCTCTTAGTATTGCCAACAATATTGATAAAGGAACGCTAATATTTACAATGGGTGCATTGGTGATCAACCTGATTAAACTCACTCTTAGAACGCAATGTTATTAATTAATTTCAATAACTTGCTTCTCACGTTCGCTAAGACTAACGCATGCGAGCTCATCCCAGAGATGGCCCCAACTGCACGCACCCACATTGTTCAAAGCGCACCGCATCATCTGCGCATAGCGATACAATCCGTTACCGATAAACAGCTTCATGTATTTAGGATCATGGTTCGTCAAAAGGACAAAGTCATCAGGATCCCCTAATAAGGTTTTCGACATGATATGCGGAAATTATTAGCTGATACGATCAAAGCCATATTCTGCCATCTTCGCGCAGTGCTTGGTCCAAAGATCTTCTGCCGATTGCGCGGCCGTAAGGCCTTCGAGAAATGCGCGCAGTTCGCTCAATTAGGTTTTAGCCAAATGCGCGCTCAAAGCATCGAGTGCCAACAGATAACTCTGCGCACCAAATCCCGCGATTTGACCAATCGCAACTGGTGCAATGTGGGAGTGATGTCGAAACGGTTCGCGCGCATGAATATTGCTCAGATGAACCTCGACGCACGGCAGCTCGACGGAGGCGAGGGCATCATGCAGCGCCACCGATGTGTGCGTATACGCACCAGCATTTAGGATGATACCGTCTTGCGTGGATTTAGCAGCGTGGATCGCGTCGATCATTACACCTTCATGATTAGATTGTGCGAAGGCAATCGCAGCCTCCGGCGCATGCGCGTGGCACATCTGTTCAATGTCCTTGAGCTTGGTCGCGCCATAAACCTCGGGTTGTCTTGTGCCCAACAAATTCAGGTTAGGCCCATTCAGGATCAATACGCGCATTTTACTCAGTCTCATTTGTTCAACGATGAGTGTGCCGCAGTCAGGCATCCAGTGTCCAGAGGGGAAAACCCAGTTTTTCTTAGCTTTCCCTAGATTATAAGTTTACATAATATTGATTATACGCATTATACAGTCAGTATCCAATGTCCATCTAAGCCCGCCTACTAAACTGTTCGTGCATTGTGAATTAGAAGGCTGCGACATTAAATATGCGTCGCAACCTGCTCACTTCATTAAGCTTAAAAAAACGCCTGTAAGCCAGTTTGTGCGCGACCAAGGATCAACGCGTGCACATCATGTGTGCCCTCGTAGGTATTTACCGTCTCGAGGTTCACCATATGACGGATAACGCCGAATTCTGCCGAGATGCCATTGCCGCCGTGCATGTCCCGAGACATGCGTGCAATATCAAGAGCTTTTCCGCAGTTGTTACGCTTCACAATCGAGATCATTTCTGGCGCAGCGTTAGCGGCGTCCATCAAGCGACCTACCTGCAGGCTGGCCTGTAGACCCAAGGCGATCTCTGTCTGCATATCGGCGAGCTTTTTCTGGAACAGCTGTGTTTGCGCCAAAGGCTTACCGAATTGTTTGCGATCAAGCCCATATTGACGCGCACCGTGCCAGCAGAATTCCGCAGCCCCCATCACGCCCCAGCTGATCCCATAACGCGCACGATTCAAACAGCCAAACGGACCTTTCAGACCCTGCACATTCGGCAACAACGCATCTTCGCCGACTTCGACATTGTCCATGACAATTTCACCAGTGATAGACGCGCGCAGGCTCAGCTTGTTGCCAATCTTTGGCGCGCTCAGACCTGACATGCCTTTTTCAAGCACGAAACCGCGGATCTTGCCACCATGCTCTTCCGATTTCGCCCAGACCACGAACACATCCGCGATTGGACTGTTGGAAATCCACATTTTAGAGCCTGTGATTTTATACCCCGTCGAAGTTTTCACAGCGCGTGTTTTCATACCACCGGGATCAGAGCCTGCGTCAGGTTCGGTCAATCCAAAGCAGCCGATCCATTCGCCACTTGCCAATTTTGGTAAGTATTTCTTGCGCTGCGCTTCAGAGCCATAGGCGTAAATCGGATACATCACCAAGGACGATTGCACTGACATCATAGAGCGGTATCCGCTATCCACACGCTCCACTTCGCGCGTAGCAAGACCGTAGCTGACGTAGCCAGCACCAAGACCGCCGTATTCTTCTGGGATCGTCGTGCCAAGCAGACCCATCTCACCCATTTCGCGGAAAATTTCAGGATCAGTCTTTTCTTCGACATAAGCCTCTAGTACCCGCGGCAATAGTTTTTCCTGCGCATAGGCGCGTGCGCTATCTGCAATCATGCGTTCGTCTTCGCTAAGTTGCTCCGACAGACGGAACGGGTCATCCCACTGAAAATTGCTCAAGTCTGGTTGATCTTTCGCGCGCAAAGCTGGTGCATTCGCTGACATTTCGTTCATCTATCCGCTCCGGTTTCTGGGCCGACTGGCCATATTCGAGCTCTTGTATAGACGCAATCCTTGAAAGACGCTAACAAGAGTATTGCACAACTTCATGAGTTTTTAGAATATGCCTGCAACATTCTTGCCCCGACGATATCTGCCTTCGCTATCGTCCTTGCGTGCGCTGGAGGCGCTCGATCGCCTCGGCACGGCCACCGCAGCGGCAGAGGAGTTATCGCTGACGCAAAGTGCTGTATCGCGGCAATTGCAGATTCTGGAAGAACAGCTTGGCGCACCATTAATCACGCGCGAAAAGCGTCGTATGTATATGACAGACGCAGGTGCCCGCTATGCCAGTGAGGTTCGCACGGCCCTCGCGCAGATTACGCGAGCTGCGATGCAGCTTCATGTGCAACCGGGTGCTGGTGGTCTCAGTCTGGCTATTCTGCCTAGCTTTGGCATGCGTTGGTTAGTGCCGCGCTTAGCGCAGTTTGCGGGGCTTCATCCAGAAGTGACCGTGAATCTGTCTACGCGCATGAAAGCGGTGCAATTTCAAGCTGAGCCTTTTGATGCAGCCATTCACTATGGGAATGGTCATTGGGATGAGTGTCAAAGCATCTTGTTGCGCGAAGAAACCCTCATCCCTGTCTGTGCACCCGATTTTTTGGACCGCCTGCCGCTAGATAGCGCAGAGGCGCTCTGCACCCTGCCCTTGCTGCATATCGAGACGCGACCAGAGGCATGGCGCAGATGGCTTGCCTCCCACAATGCGCCACCGCCCAGTCTTGCGGGCGCGCAGTTCGATCAATTTTCAACCATCACTCAAGCCGCGATCCATGGGCTTGGCATTGCGCTACTACCTGATTTTATTGCGGAACAAGAACTGCGTGCGGGCCGCCTTGTCACTGCTTTTGGCGGGCCCACACGTTCGATTGGGGCGTATTATTTGGTTTGGCCGAACCGCAATGCGCAAAACCCGACCTTGGCGGTGTTTCGTGACTGGATCTCAACACAGGCCGAAGGCGAGGACTGGTTGCCGCGCTAGGCTTTAGCCGAACGCATACCCTGCCCCACGAATCGTGCGAATAGGATCAGCTCCGCCTTCGGCTGTCAGGGATTTGCGCAAGCGTCCCACATGCACATCGACGGTGCGTGTGTCCACAAATGCATCGCGGCCCCAAACATGGTCCAGCAATTGCTCTCGCGGCCAAACGCGGCCGGGTTTTTCCATGAATTGGCTAAGCAATCGGTATTCGGTTGGACCGAGTTTTAGCTCAACACCTGCACGGGTCACTTTGTGAGTTTCACCGTTCAAAATGATATCCTCAAACACCAATTGCGCACCAAGGGCGGCGGGTCTCGTGCGCCGTAATTGCGCCTTCACGCGCGCCATCAGTTCTTTCACTGAATAGGGTTTTGCAACGTAATCATCCGCCCCTGTTTCCAAGCCACGCACCTTATCCACGTCCTCAGAGCGCGCGGAGAGTATAATGATCGGGATGGCTTTCGTGGTCGTGTCTGATTTAACCTGCCGACAAACCTCGATCCCCGACATCTCAGGCAGCATCCAATCCAGAATGATCAGGTCGGGCACGTTTTCACGCGCGAGCAACAGGCCTTCATCGCCACTTTCAGCTTGGAGAACGCGGTAACCCTCCGCTTCCAAATTATAGGACAGGACTTCGTGCTGCATGGCTTCGTCTTCAACCACTAGAATACAAGGTTGAACCGCGTTCATGCGATCAGACCTTGGAAATAGAGCTGTCGGTTGAAGACAAGTCACCCTTTTGGCGTGCTTCTTCCGGCGCGCCGCCTGTCACGAGATAGACCACTTGTTCTGCGATATTTGTCACCAAATCCCCCATGCGTTCCGTATTTTTGGCAATGAAGTGCAGGTGCATACAAGGGGTAATGTTGCGCGGGTCTTCCATCATAAAGGTAAGGAATGTGCGAAACTGCGCATTGTACATCTGATCGACGTCTTCATCCTGCGAGATGACGGCCATGGCGAGATCCGCGTCGCGCTGCACATAGGCGTCAAGCACGTTTTTCAGCATCCCTTGCACCTCACGCGCCATGCGGCGCAGTGATGTATGCGCGCCCGTCACCTCTGGTAGATCGTCCAGAACCGAGGTGCGTTTGGCCATATTTTTCGCGTAATCGCCGATACGTTCAAGGGCAGCGCTGATCTTGATCACCGACAGGATCAGACGCAGGTCAATCGCCGTGGGCGCACGCAGCGCAATGACGCGCGCAGCCTTTTCATTGATTTCCAGCTCCAGCGCATCGATTGCCTTGTCGCCGTTGCGCACCTGTTCGGCCAATTCAATATCGCGTGTTTCAAGCGATCTGGCGGCGTCAATGATGGCGGCTTCGACCATACCTCCCATTGTCATGATCTGCGCTTGTATCGCTTCGAGATCGCGATCAAACGCGGAAGAAATATGAAGGTTGCTCATCGCTTTATCCAATCCGTCCAGTGATATAGCTTTCCGTACGCGGATCGCTGGGTTTGGTGAAGATCTGGTTGGTATCGCCGTATTCGACCAAGTTTCCAAGGTGAAAGAACGCCGTTTTTTGACTGACACGTGCGGCTTGCTGCATGGAATGGGTGACAATCACCACCGCAAAGTTCTGGCGCAGCTCGTCGATCAGCTCTTCGACTTGCGCAGTGGCAATAGGATCGAGCGCCGAACAAGGCTCATCCATCAACAGCACTTCGGGCGCAGTGGCCACAGCACGCGCGATGCACAATCGCTGTTGTTGCCCACCAGAAAGCCCCGTGCCCGGTGCGTCAAGGCGGTCCTTTACCTCATCCCAGATCGCAGCTTTACGGAGCGATTTTTCCACGATTTCGTCCAAATCAGATTTTGCACGCGCTAGACCGTGGATACGCGGGCCGTATGCGACGTTGTCATAGATTGATTTCGGGAATGGATTGGGCTTTTGAAAGACCATGCCAACCTTGGCGCGCAATTGCACAGGATCAACGCGACGATCATAAATGTCTTCGCCGTCGATCAAAATATCGCCCTCGACACGGCAGATATCAATCGTCTCATTCATCCGGTTCAAGCAGCGCAGAAATGTGGATTTACCGCAGCCAGACGGCCCAATGAAGGCTGTGACTGTTTTGTCCTCAATCTCGACATTCACGTCTTTGATCGCGTGATTGTCGGCGTAATAGACCTGCACGTCTTTGGCGGAAATCTTGATTGTATCCATTAATCTATCTTTCATGTCTCGGTCCCTACCAGCGGCGTTCAAAGCGGCGGCGCAGGATGACGGCGATGGTGTTCATTGTGATCAGGAAGACAAGCAGGATGATGATTCCACCCCACGCACGTTCATAAAATGCAGGGTCCGCACGTTTCGCCCATTCATAGATTTGCGCAGGCATGGCGGAGTTTGGATCAAGAAATCCGCTGGCCACAGAATCCGGCGCGTTGGAAGCGATAAAGCCAATCATCCCGATCAACAGCAGCGGCGCTGTTTCGCCCAAGGCCTGCGCGAGGCCGATGATTGTGCCGGTGAGAATACCTGGTGCGGCAAGCGGCAACACATGATGGAACACCGATTGCATTTTAGACGCGCCAACCCCCAGTGCCGCATCGCGAATGCTGGGGGGCACGGATTTCAGAGAAGCGCGCGTTGAGATGATGATCGTCGGCAAGGTCATCAACGTTAGTACCAAACCACCGACAAGCGGTGCCGATTGCGGCAAGTGCATCGAATTGATGAAAACCGCGAGGCCCAAGATACCAAAGACAATCGACGGCACAGCCGCGAGGTTAGAGATATTCACCTCTATAATGTCTGTGATCCAGTTCTTCGGCGCGAATTCTTCAAGGTAGATCGAAGCGGCAACACCAATCGGCAAGGCCAACGCGAGCACAACCAACATCATAAAGAAACTGCCCAACATCGACACGCCCATGCCAGCGGCTTCGGGGCGTTGATCAGACGCATCCGCACCCGTGATAAAACTCAGATTAAAACGTTGCTCGATCACCTCAGCCGCAAGAAGCGCATCCACCAGATCAAGCTGTGTCGCATTGATGTTCTTGTCGTCCGCAATGCTCTCACGGGTGACGCGGTCCTTCAGATAGCCATCAACGCGCGCATTGGCGAGGAAGGTGAACTCCACCGTCGCACCAATCATATCCGGATTCGCAAGCACATAGTTGCGCAGCTGTGCGGCGGCACTTTTCGACAATAGCGCGGCTTGCTTTTTGCTCTTTAGGTCCGTCTCGATCCCATTCTCTGCGAGCGTGTCTTCCATTGCTTGCTTGAGTAGTGGCGCATAGCCAAAAGTCGACACTTTCTTGATCTTTTCCAGATTGCGCGTGCTATTTTTGTCGAGCTTTTCCTCGAGCAACGGGACGTTCAGCGTCACAAACGTTTGTTGAAACGCACCAAGCCCGTTGCCGAAAATCGTCACCAGTAACAAGATAAGCATCGCCAGACCGGCACCAATCGCGGCGATCCCATAAACACGAAAGCGGGTCTCAGCCGCATTGCGTTTCTTGGTGCGCGCATCGAGGGTCAAAAGAGAATTTTTCAGAGTATTACTCATTCATATTGCTCCCGGTAGGTGCGCACAATGTAGAGCGCGATGACGTTCAAACCCAAAGTCAGCACGAACAGCGTGAGGCCAAGTGCGAAGGCAACAAGGGTTTCGGGGCTGGCAAAATCACCGTCGCCGGTCAGCTGGCTGACGATGCGGGTGGTGATCGTTGTCATCGCCTCAAGCGGATCAAGCGAAAACTTCGCAAGCGCCCCCGCCCCAAGCACGACGATCATCGTCTCACCAATTGCGCGCGACGCAGCGAGCAGGATCGCACCGATAATACCGGGCAAGGCAGCTGGGATCACGACTTGGCGGATAGTTTCCGATTTGGTCGCGCCAAGCCCGAGAGAGCCATCGCGCATCGCTTGCGGCACCGCGTTGATGATATCATCGCTGAGTGACGACACGAAAGGGATCAACATAATGCCCATAACCAGCCCCGCCGTCAGCACAGCCGTAGCGCCTGTCATCCAGTCCACGCCCAACAAACCTCCGCTGCCAAAGGTTCTGAGCAGCAATGGACCTACTGTGAGCAGCGCGAATAATCCGTAAACGATTGTTGGAATGCCCGCGAGGATTTCGAGCAGCGGTTTTGCGACCCCACGTGTTTTAGGGCCTGCGTATTCACTGAGATAGATCGCCGCGAAAAGGCCAATGGGTACGGACACCAGCAAGGCGATCAAAGAGATATAGATTGTGCCCCAAAGCAGCGGCAGGATCGACAATTCGCTGTCGCCGCGAAAGCTCGGGGCCCATTTGAGGCCAAAGAAAAAGTCTTTCCAAGAATACAGCCCGAAGAAATTCCGTGTCTCGAACAACATCGACAGAACGATTCCTATGGTGGTCAAGATCGCGAGCGAGGCAGCTGCAATGAGCAAGCCAAGAACGACCCGTTCAACCGCGTTGCGAGCGCGAAAATCGGGTGTGATGCGGCTGAGTGCGAGGACCATCAAAAGCACCGCGAGTCCCAGGACAAGGAACATGCGGAACTTTGTGCTGACCTGCTCTAACGGTGGTGCCACAACCCACAGAATCAGCAGGAGAAGCGATGGGATTAAGACGGTGAAGCCAACGAAACTGCCGTAATACTTTGGCAAAGAATGCAGTTTGCGCACATCCCCAGCCACAACGGAAAAGGCCCGACGATACCCTGCAAGGGTGCCGAGAAGAGCGATTAAAAACACGGCAAGTGTGAGCCAAAACACGGACATAGTGCCTCCGGTCTAGTGAAATTGGCGCGGGCAAATAGTTCGCCCGCACCAGAATGATTTACAGCATGTCTGCGATTGTTGTTTCATTCGCAATAGTCTCTTGCGTTATTTCCAGTTCTGGATCCGCCACAAGACCGTATTCTGCCAATGGACCGTCTTCGCCGGCAATCTCGTCAAGCACGAAGAACTCTGCGAAGTCTTTCAAGCCTGGGATTACGCCGAAATGCGCTTTCTTAATATAAAAGAACAAAGGACGCGACACAGGATATTCACCCTTTGAGATACTCTCAACCGTAGGCTCGATATCCGCCATTGTCGCGACTTGCAGCTTGTCAGTGTTGTTTTCATAAAACGCCAGACCGAAGACCCCGATGCCATCTTTGGTGCTCTCAATACGAGCAAGGGTCTCTGTGTAGTCGCCGTCGATATCCACTGATACGCCATCTGTGCGCAAAGAAATACACGCCTTCTCAGCCGCCTTCTTGTCGCCGCCATTCGCCTCTTTAAGAACGTCAAATGCGCCCGTAGCCTCGCAGCCTGCTAGGATCACTTTGTCCTCGAACACTTCGCGTGTGCCGTGCTTTGTGCCAGGAATAAACGCCTGCAATAGCTGTGCCGGCATGTCTGCATTCACGTCCGCCCAAGTCTTGTTTGGATTCGCGACCATCTTGCCGTCCACAAGGACTTCATCGCTGAGCGCGAGGAACCAATCGCTTTGCGTGTACGCAAATTTGTTGCCGCCCTTTTCGGATGCAAAGACGATCCCATCATAACCGATCCGCACTTCGATGATGTCTGTGACATCATTCTTCGCGCATACTTTAAGCTCGCTCTCTTTGATCTGACGTGACGCGTTGGCGATATCGATCGTGTTTTCACCCAGACCTTCGCAAAACCGCTTCAAACCTGCGGAAGAGCCACCGGATTCAACAACAGGTGTTGGAAAATCAAAATTTTCGCCGAAAGCTTCAGCTACGATGGAGGCATACGGTAAAACAGTTGATGAACCTGCGATTTGAACCTGATCACGGGCACTTGCGACGCTCGCCACGGTGCTGATCATAAGGGCAGAAAGACTGGTCTTTGCGATATACATCTGTATCTCCAATTTGCAAAGTTTCAGGTCCGTTTTCGACCTGTCCCGCCTTGGTTTTGCACCACCAATGTAACAGTTTCATGACCCCCAGAGAAATATTCAAATCATCTGTGTAAAGGCTTTAATTAATTGGAATAATAACTTTAAATTCAGAGCCTTGCGAGACAATGCTACTGATACTCAATCGTCCATGATGTCGCGCAACAATATGCTTTACGATTGCTAACCCTAGCCCTGTTCCACCTTTGTCGTGGCTGCGATGGTCATCGATTCTATAAAATCGTTCCGTTAAACGCGGCAGATGCAGCGGGGCAATGCCCTCCCCTGTATCGCAAACAGAGACGCCAATAGAGCGGGCACGTAAGCGGCGATCCATTACGATATCCTCTGATTTGACGGTTATCATCCCCCCTGTCGCCCCATACTTTATGGCGTTTTCAATCAAGTTGGCAAAAACCTGATGCAGTTGATCCGCATCTCCAAGCACTAAGTGTTCTTTAGCAAGAAATTCGGTCGTGATAGTAATTTTTGAAGAGGTGTAGCCGTCAACAACCTTCGCGAGTAAATCGCGCAAATCAACACTATCACCCGGCCTTTGTCGTTCTTGCGCATCGATACGGCTGAGCGTTAGCAGGTCCGATACCAAACGATCCATCCGCGCGCTTTGCCCAGCCATCATGCCGAGAAACCGATCAAGCACTTTTTCGTCTTTCTTTGCAGAGCCTTGCAGCGTTTCAATAAAGCCGCTGATTGCAGTTAGAGGCGTGCGCAACTCATGACTGACGTTGGCTACAAAATCGCGATGGAGTTGGGTGTTTCTATCTTCTTCGGTACGGTCCTTTAGTGTGATCAAGACCCCTGTCAGACCCTTATCAATATAGGCACAGCGCAGATCAAAAGCCGTATCGGTGCCGTTCTCGGTATGATGGATGCGCGCGGTTTGAATCTTATGATGCTCCAAACAGGCATGGGTCGCTCGAATCGCCGCTGGCTGCCTTAATGCAGCACTGTAGATAAGACCCACAACGTTTACATTATAAACAGAAATAGCTAAATTATTCGCGGCAATAATTCGCGTATCGTCTGCCACGAAAAGCGCAGGCATTCCAAGCGCATCTATCCAAGCTTTGATCTGGACTTGGTCCATTCTGCTAAATCACCGCTCCGCTGCGAAAGATCTGTTCCGCCAAACATAAATGCATCACCTAAATCGCTCTCAGAGCATCTCGAAAGTGGCGCATGTTATCTTGGTAATGCAGCGCCGACGCTTTGAGACCTTCAATCGCAGCCCCATCGAGCTGGCGCACCACTTTGCCTGGGGCCCCCATCACGAGCGACCCATCAGGGATCACTTTACCTTCGGTGATCAAAGCGCCTGCGCCGATCAGGCAATTGTCACCAATAACCGCGCCGTTCAACACGGTTGCCCCCATACCGATCAAGGAATTCTGACCAATCGTGCACCCATGCAACATGACTTTGTGCCCAATCGTGCAGCCGGCGCCAATCGTTAAAGGATAACCGCGATCAATGTGCATGATCGTGTTCTCTTGCACATTTGTGCCCGCGCCAATGTGAATAATTTCGTGATCCGCACGAATGGTTGCCCCAAACCAGACAGAGCTACCTTGCTCCATCACCACCTGCCCGATGACATTGGCATCGTCCGCAATCCATGTGTCTGTGTGTATGGATGGTGCGTACTCACCAAGTGCGTGAAGGGTCATGATATATCCTCAAATTGGCTTTGCAGCGCACGCACATGTTCTGTGAGATCGGGCTGCTGGGAGCGGCGCAAGCGTGTGGCGGTGATGATGATTTTCAACTGTTCTTCGGTCTGATCGAGATCATCGTTGATCAACACAAAATCATAGCCGTCCCAATGTGAAATTTCGTCCCAGCTTTTCGACATGCGGCGCTCAATCACGTCGTCACTGTCTTTCGCGCGGCTGACCAGGCGGCGGTGCAATTCAGTGATTGAGGGCGGCAGCAGGAAGATCGACAGTGTGTTTTGCCCAAGCGCAGAGTTACGAATTTGCTGGGCGCCTTGCCAGTCAATATCAAAGAGCACGTCTTGGCCAGCATTGATCGCCGCCTCGACAGGGCCTTTGGGAGAACCGTAGAAATTGCCGAACACATGCGCGTGTTCCAGCATCTCGCCGTCTATGACTGCTGCTTTAAACGCGGATTCATCGGTGAAATTATAATCTAGCCCATCAACTTCGCCCTCGCGCGGCGCGCGGGTTGTGGCGGAGACAGAAAAACGCACGTGGTCATCCCATCTGCGCAATCGCCCGGCGAGCGTTGATTTGCCCGCACCAGAAGGCGAAGACAGAATGATCAAAAGGCCTCGACGTTCTATACCCATCTTCACTTACTCCACATTCTGAACTTGTTCGCGCATTTGATCGATCAGCACTTTCAACGCCAGTCCAATTTCCGTGAGCTTAGCATTTTGCGCCTTTGAGCAAAGTGTATTGGATTCGCGGTTAAACTCTTGACAGAGAAAGTCCAATTTGCGTCCCGACGGAACTCCGCTGGACACAAGATCGCGTGCCGCAGCAATATGAGCGTGCAGGCGGTCAATCTCTTCGGTGACGTCTGATTTCACTGCAAGCACTGCTATCTCTTGTGCCAAACGCGCTTCATCCATCTCTGCGCGACTGCCCATAACACGCGCAATAGCCGCCTCGAAATTGCTGCGCATGTCGTCGGTGCGATCTGCCAGTAGCGCTCGCGCGTCGTTGGTGAGGGTTTCGACCTCATCCAATTGGCGGCTTAGGACGCCATGCAAGGATGCACCTTCAGCGGTGCGCATCTCATTGAAGCTGCTTAACAATGGCGCAATGTCAGACCGTAAGGCATCTAGCAGCTCTACGCTCGCATCACGGTTCTGAGGAACATCCATAACGCCACGAAAATTCATCACATCGCTGGCGCTTGCAGGCGTTAGATTCACGCCCGTAGCCACCGCCCGTTCTTCTATTTGCCCAATCGCATCCAGCACACGGTTCAGCGCGTCGGGATTAATTTCGACAGAATTTTCCCCAGCCTCGCGCGCGATGCGCAGGTTCAACGACACAGAGCCCCGGGTGACGATCGCGCCTACTTGCTTGCGCAGATCCGCCTCAAGCACCGCCAGCCAATCTGGCATGCGAAAGCGCAGATCAAAGCCCTTGCCATTGACGGATCGCAACTCCCAGCTCCACGTGAAGCCATCAGCACTTCCTGTGCGCGCGGCGAAGCCTGTCATCGAGGTCAGCATAGGACAGTCCCTTATCATTGCATCAATCAAGTCACGGTCCCATATGCCAATTGCACCCCTAACACGCAAGTTTTGCGGTGCTTTTATCAACCCTCCAGCGCTGCGTGCGTTAACCACAACTATAGAATTCGTTAAATTTTGAGCCAGAGTTGATCTATTAACAGAATTGTAAGCTCCATTGAGGTATCTTTAACCAAGGGCGACGCTGCCTCGCTATAAGCTGTGGCGACGATCCTTTGACCCAAAAAGGCAGACTGCGTAATGATTGATAGGCCCACGCTTCCCCTACGACCCACTCCGCACAATGTCGTGCAGCTGGATCACGGAAGTTGGGCGCAAGGAAGCGAGGACTTCACTGCCTGCGCTGAGTTGCTGCAATATTGACAAGAGCTGCGCGGCGCACGTCAGATGCCTGCGCGTAGCGAGTTTGATCCGCGCGCCATTGAAAATTCGTTGGCAACCATATTTGTGGCCGAGAAGGTCGCGGCAAGCGTTGCGCGTAATCGCGTTGCAGGGTCTATTTTGAATGATACGCTTGGCATGGACGTACGCGGCATGCCTTTAACGGCCGTGTTCGAGCCGACAGCCCGCGACAGCGTTGCAGAGGCCACGCGCGATTTGTTCGCTAGCCCTGCGATGGTAGTTCTTGAATTGAACGCGCGCTGCGGATTTTCACGCAGAGGAGTGCGTGCGCGACTACTGCTTTTGCCGATGAGTGATACGGATGGGAACATCGCTCGCATCGTCGGATGCTTGGATATCAAAGGTGGCGTCGGAAAATCGCCGAGACGATTCAAGGTCTCATCGA
>Ga0206130_10005449_pt1 | contig 15047 bp, 13 predicted proteins | sample Helgoland_Spring_9_FD_148637 | JGI IMG/M metagenome (GOLD analysis project Ga0206130, IMG submission 148637) | Pelagic subsurface seawater microbial communities from Kabeltonne, Helgoland, North Sea - Helgoland_Spring_Bloom_20160512_1 | ecosystem: Environmental > Aquatic > Marine > Epipelagic ... | reverse complement strand
CGGGCACGCAAACGGGGCATTCCGAATAGGCGTTGGTGTAGCGTACACCGCAGGCGGCCATTTCGTTCAATCCCGGCGTCAGGATAGAGGGGTTCCCAGCAACGCCAAGATGCTCGGCAGCCCAATGATCACAAACAATAAGTAAGACGTTAGGTTGGGTCATGGTACCTCTATCGCGTTTGGCAGCAGGTCAGTTTCAAGATGATGTTTGGCAGCTTCATGTGTCAAGAAATCAGGGGGTGGGAAGTTTGCATGCATGTCCCAATCATCGCCAGTTTCTTGCATATGCGCGGTGATTTGCGCATCAAAAGCATCCATTAGGTCCGCGTGTTCTGGACTCGCAGCGAGGTTGTTCAGCTCAAACGGGTCCGCGCGTTGATCAAATAGAAATTTGCGCCGATTTGGCTGGCGCACATAAAGCCAATCGCGGGTGCGGATGCCGCGCTCGGGGACGGGCGTGAACTCTCCCCACGCACCATCATCCATGCGGAAGGTCTGGTAATAGATCGTGTCACGTTGAGTGTCTGAACCTGCTAGCGCCTTGCCATAGCTTTGCCCATGCGCCTTGCTGAATGGCACGCCGCCTGCAAGTTCCAGCAGGGTCACAGGTGTATCTACGCCAACATCGATCATTGCGTCTGACCGCTGCCCGGCCTTTACGCCTTTGGGGTGACGGATCAGTAACGGAACTTGCATCGCGGCGCGGTAACCTTGCGGTTTGAAACCACAGTAATAGCCGTGTTCGCCCAGCATATCGCCATGATCGGCAAAAAAGACGACCATCGTATTGTCAGAAAGCCCCAGTTTGTCGAGGTGCCCCAATATGCGCCCCACGTTGTGATCAATATTCGAGATCATCGCATAATACTCGGCGATGAAGACGCGCTGTTCTTCTTCAGTTTCCGGCTCAAGCTGTTTCTTGCTGCCATAGGCTACCCGCGATCTTAGCGCTGCTTTTTCGTTGCCCGCACAATCGGTCTCTACACGCTCGGTTTGAATGCGCACTTGCTCTTCGGGGCTAAGCGTACCTACAGGCAGCGGGACATCGGCAGGGTCATGCATCTTACGCCAGTGATCGGGCATATCGTTTGGATGATGCGGTGGACCAAAGGAGATGTAGCCCATAAACGGTTGGTCAGGATTGTCGTTTTGTGCCGCGTCGATGAAATCAAGCAAGTGATCTGTCTGATAATCAGGCTCGTAACGGCGGCAGCGATAGGGCTGATCAGTGTCACGGAAAAAGATGCCGTCGAGATACGAATGACCACGGTTGAACCCCACGAATTTGTCAAATCCAAAACGGCGATCAGGCGGGACAAATCCCGGCTTTGGCCCGCCTTCGAGATGCCACTTGCCGACATAAAACGTCTGATAGCCTGCGTCTTTCATGCGCTCGCCCAGAAATTCCTGATCGTCGCGCAGCGGGAAATGGTTTTGCGTCATCCCATGCCCCTGCGCGTATTTTCCGGTCATCATCGATGCGCGAAACGGGCAGCATAGCGGGTAAGAGGTGAAAGCGTTGTCAAACGTCATGCCCTCATCCGCCATGCGCTGCAGGTGCGGCGTTTTCACGACTGGGTTGCCCGATGGCGACATGCAATCATACCGCATCTGGTCGGCATAGATGAGCAGAATGTTGGGTTGAGTGGTTTGTGATGTCATGGGTTTTTCCTAGGACGGTCTGCTCTATTTTTCCTGATCTGAAAGAACAGAATACACAGGGCGGCGGCGATGAAGCTAAGCGCGATGGGCTTTTCAAGGTAGATGAATATGCCATCGTTGGACAAAACTAGCGATTGGCGGAACCGGAACTCTGCCTCTTGTGCCAAGACGAATGCGATAAGGAATGCTGCAGTGGAATAGCCGCCTTTGCGCATCAGGTAGCCAAAGAACCCCGCGACGCACATAACAAAGACGTCAAAGACATTCGTGCGGGCGGCATAGGCCGAAACGAAGCAAGTCAAGAAGATATAGGGGAACAAGACTTTTGTTGACATTTTAGAAATAACGCGCCCAATCAGCCCAGCCCCGAAATATCCGATCAAGAAATAGGCCACGATCCCCAGCAGGCCTGCAGCAAAGAAACCAAAGACAATCTCGCGCGATTGCGGGTTCTCAAAAATACCGGGGCCAACTTGGATGCCGTGGATCAAGAACACGCCCAAGATGATTGCTGCAATTGTTGACCCCGGAATGCCGAGTGCCAACAGTGGGATCATCGAGGGGCCTGACACCGCGTTATTGGCGGCCTCCGGCGCTGCGACCCCTTCAATGGCACCTTCACCCCATTCCTCAGGGTTCTTGGCGCGGGCTTTTTCTTGGCCGTAGGCGGCAAATGCGGCTACGGATGATCCAAGGCCGGGCAAGATGCCTATGAGCGAACCAATGATAGATGAACGCCCGATTACCGGCAGGATACGGCGAAGCTCGGGTATGGTCACACGATCACCATTTGGGACAAGCTTGCCCATAATTGAGATAGGACCGGCAGACTTCGATTGGTTCTCCAACTGAATGACGACCTCTGATACTACGAACATGCCAATCAACAACGGCACCAGATGCAGTCCTGCGTTCAGCTCAAACACACCAAAACTCAGTCGAATAGTTCCCTCCATCGCATCAGGGCCGATCATGGCGACGATGATGCCAGCACCCGTGGCGATCAGACCTTTGATGATGGAAGATCCGATAACAGTGGAAATCACTAAGAAAGCGGAGAGGTAAACGGCGAAGTACTCGGTCGGGCCAAACTTTTCTGTCAGGCTCGCGATCCAGACGGCCCCAAAGATCAGCAGCATGTCCCCAACCAAATCCCCGATTGCAGATGCAATGGCCGCTGTTTTTAACGCCTTTCCTGGCTGACCTTTGCGGCTCATCGGGTTGCCGTCAATTGTGGTGGCCGCCGCCGCTGCGGTGCCTGGCGTGTTGAACATGATTGCTGCGATTGAGCCACCGAAGCGCCCCGCCTTGGCGATGACTACAAGTGCGGCCAGCGCATGCAGCGGCTCCATATAAAGCGTGACGGGAACCAGCATTGCAATCGCCGCCGCAGAGGTCAGGCCGGGCGTTGCTCCGACGATAACGCCAACGATGGCTGCACCGACCACGAACACAAGCGCTAAGGGATCAGCGAAAAGTGTTGCGAAACCGTTAAGCAGATCAATCATCTCAAGCCCTCAAAACGGTAAAGGTAAATCAAGCCATCGACCCGGCGGATTGTAGAGCTTGAGCATTTTGAAAAAGAGGATGTAGAGGACAAGCGTGGCAATTGCGCTTTGCATAAGGCTTGAGATCCAGCTGTTTTGGAACAGACGGAAAACCAGACCACCCGCTGCAAATGTTGCAGCACCGTAGCCAAACCAGATTTGCCCCTGAGCATAAGCCGCAAACAATGCAATGCAGGGCACAACTTTGACTGCAAAGCTGCGCCATTCCAGAGGTTCTGCGCCTTCATCAAGCGATCCACGAAGTGTCTGACTAAGCAGTAGCCAGCCCGCTAAGACACTCACGAAAACTGACATCCCCAAAGGCACCCACCGGTGTTCGTTGGTGCCGCTAAAGCTTTGCTCCATCGTGATCGAGCCATAGATCATGGCCAAGCCGAACAGAAGAAAACACGCGGCTGGCAATGCATTGATAGCCAGTTTCATTGCATTTATTCCATAAAAGGTGAGTAGATGTCTCCCCACGGGCCGCAAAACGCATGAGGAGACAGGGGGAGAACAAAGGTTATTTCTTGCGCAGTTTTGGTAGAATTTCTTTGATGTTCTTTTGCAGTTGCTTGACGTAAGCGTCGGCATCAGATGCGTTGAGATAGCTTGCCGGGATAAACAGTTTCGTCATTCCATCTTTGAAACTATCGCGAGCTGTTGCTTCCTTCATTGCTGCACCCAAGGCATCTTTCACCTCTTGCGGTACACCACCAGGAGCAAACAGCCCTACCGGCGACGGGATTTCCACAAAGGGAATGCCTTGCTCTGTCAGGGTCGGAAGTTCCGCATCAATCACTTGAGCGCGATCTGCTGCAATCACAGACAAGACTGTGAACTTATCTTCCCCCAAGCGCAGGCGGTCACCAGCGTTCAACACACCAAAATCAACTTGGTTTGCAATCAACGCCTCGCGAAGTCCCTTAGCCCCTTTGAAAGGGACGCCAACAACCTCGAGGTCGTTTGCTGTGACAAAACCTTGGCCCATCGCCATAAATGCAGCCCCAACGCCATTGTGCGCCCAGCGAAGCGCACCGGGATCCGCTTTTGCCGCAACAATGATGTCCTCTACTGATTTCAACGGGCTGCCTTTTGGCACGCCCAATGCGGCCACCAATGTGCCTGATAACCCAATGATTTCCAGACCGTCGCCATATGGGGTTGGGGCCTGACCTAAAGCCTCTTTCGTCACGTAAGTTCCGGCAGAGCCGAACCAGAGAGTATACCCGTCGGGCAGCGCTTTGCTGACTTCACCCGCAGCAATCATTGACGCGGCACCAGGCTTGTTCACAACAGCGATGGGTTGACCAAGAATGTCGGACATCTCAGCTGCAAGTGCGCGGCCTGCCAAATCTGTGCCGCCCCCTGCGTTAAAGCCGATGATCATTGTGATTGGTTTTTCAGGATAATCGGCCCAAACTGCAGATGCGCAGGCAAGCCCCAAAGCAGCACTCATGGCTGTAGCGAACAGACGTCTAAACATGCTTTCTCTCCTTAGAACGCTGCAGCAGTGCATGCGTATAGCTTAACCAAGCACATTCGATTACATTCTAAAAATGACTTATTTGACTAATATCATTCTTTAATGGAATGTATTTCCATGAATATTCGTTTTCGCCAACTTGAGGCCTTCGTTTTGATTGTGGAAACAGGGGGCGTTACCACCGCCGCCAAGCAATTAAACCTGACCCAATCAAGCGTATCAAAGCTGCTGTCCGGTCTCGAAACCGAATTGGGCTTTGTGCTTTTTGACCGAGTTGGACGTCAGCTTCGGCTATCGGAGCAAGGACGCGCGTTCTTGAAGAAAGCGCGTGAAACCATCGCGGCGTTTGGCGATATTCAAAGAACGGCTGAAGATATTCGTGACAACCATGGCCGCAAGCTTCGCATATGCGCCATTGGTCCTTTGGCATTTGGGGCGCTCGTTCCTCAGGCGATTGCCGAATTTGCACGGACCAATCCAGAATTTTCACTATCGTTCGAAACGAAATTCAGGATCGAAATTGAGGAGTGGGTCGCGCAAGGCGGGTCTGATCTAGGGTTTACGCTATTGCCCCTCAGTCATCATGGATTAGAGGCACGATCCCTTGAACCCGTCAATGCAGTCGCAGTTGTGCCAGCGGGACATCCATTTGAAGATCGCGCCTATCTGGAGCCTTCAGATTTGGTGAAAGAGCCGAAGATAATGCCTCATGGATCCGCGCGCGTTCGCGCGTTGGTCGAGGCAAATTTTATGAGTGCGGGCCACCGCTTGTCCCCCAAAATTGAGACGTCAAATGCCTTGTCAGCTGTTCATCTGGTCTCGCAAGGTGCAGGTGTGTCAGTGCTTGACCCATTCTCTTGCATGTCGATCCCTGCGGGGGGAATCAAATTGATCCCTTGGATGCCAGAAACGCCTATGACCTATGGCATGATATGGCAAAAGAGCCGGACACTTTCTGCGATTGATCACCAATTCTTTGACTTGGTCAAAAGCAGCATTGAAGCCCATTCGGTGCAGCGTTAGCGCGTTTCGTATCAGAGCAGAAAGCGGCTTCGCCCACAAAAGGCTAGCGCAATACCCGAAAACCATCTTGAACAAAAACAAAGTCGGTGTTTGTCTGCTGAGATGCGTATGGCTCATGTTCAAACGATGCTGGCTTTGGTTGAAGGGGGCTCCATTCGGGCCGCCGCTGAGCTCGTAGGAAAGACGCAGTCGACCTTGACCAAGCAACTACAGCAAATGGAAGAGGAGCTTGGGCTCTCTCTGTTCCAGCGAAATGCAAAAGGTATCTCACCCACAGATGCTGGGCTTTCGCTGCTTGCCAGAGCGCGTTCAATTGATGCCGAATTCAAGCGGTTTAATCAAGAAGCCGCCCACCTGCGCGGTGAGCAGACGGGAACTTTGAGCGTAAGCGTCGCACCCCTTGTTGCCGTGAAGATACTTGCCCGGTCTTTGGCACGATTTCATACAAAGTTCCCTGACATTGATGTGGCGATTTCAAGCAGCCTTTTTGGAGACGCATTAAAGGCGCTGCGCGAAGGTGTTCACGACATTATCGTTGGGCCCCACGGAGCCGAAGGAAATCAGAACGATCTCGCGAGTGAGGAGCTGTTTTCCACTGAAATGGTTCTTATCACGTCCAGAAAGGCCAAGCACGCAAATGCCGCTTCATTGGGCGAACTACTCGACTGCAACTGGGCAATGATGGGCGACAAAACCGGACTGCCACGCAGGCGATTTCTAAACCAGTTTTCGCGCCTAGATCTGGAACCACCTCGCATCCGTTGGGCCTCTGAGTCCCGATCAGGTGTTTTGGCCGTCGTTGAGGAGATGGACGCGGTATGCAGCTATCCTAAGCGCTTGCTGGAGGAGACCCCAAACCGAGAGAATATCGTTCAGATCCCGATTAAGGAAACGCTCACGCCTCTAAAAATCCATATGCTGACACGCGCTGGCCAATCATTAACCCCAGCAGGTGAAGAGTTTGCAAATTGCATTCGCCACCGCGTTGGAGTGGTGGTCCGTGAATGGGATGGAAACGCGCTAAAGGCCTAGCGCACGAATGGCCGGATCATCTGGCGGATATTTATACACGCGGTACATGCGCCCCGGCCCATCGACATAGAAGTCCAGAACGACCTCACCTGTGGACGTCACTTCGACAATCCGCTTGTCAAAGGCTTGCATTGTGATGGTGTTGCCATTGGGCAGGCGCTGCGCGTTTGACATGAAAGGCGAATAAAGATCGTGGTGCGCGTCTTTGTTGAAGTTCCAGACTTCGTCAGGCGGCGCACCCATCACAAGTTTGCCGTTTTCGTCACGCGGCAAAGTGATTTCCAAAACTTCAGCGTACGCGCCAGATATCACGCCCATGCAGACCTGTTTGGCATCCGGTTTACCGTCCTTGGTGCGGCGCATCCCGTTGTTATAGATGAGGATATCACCCTTATGTGGGACGGTATCAGGGATGAAATATGCGTCGTGTTGCCAATAGAGAACCTGATCCTCAGGGTCACCTGATTTGTGCGTCTGTGGATTGCCGAACCGCCAGATGAGGTCGCCGCCTTTGTCGTAGGTGCCGCCTGATGAGGTGGCGGCCTCCGCGCTGGTTGTAGAATGATCAATCGCCCAAATTTCACCAAAAACGGCGGACGAAAGCATGATGATGTCTTCATCGACTCTGTAGGAAACAGAGTTGGTGTGAAAGAGCTGCCCTGCATTGAACTGCGTTGTGTCTAACTGAGTGAAATTAATGTCGAGCCGTCCCGGGTGATCTGCCGGATTACCATAGTTCGCCAGCTTTGGATCGTGGTCTTGGATTATGTGATCCGCTGCGTCCCAGACCCAAACAACGTCTGCCCCGCGTCCACTTTCATAGTCCGGCTCAATCTCATAGAGCTTGTCCAGAATGATGCGTTGATGTGTGCCTTGCTGAATCCAACCCATTTCCTTGGCCTTTTCCGCAGAAATGACGGACCAAGAAATTGCCAGAATATTCCCGTTCGGCATCAACTCAATATCATGGTGAAGTGCCTCGACACCGATCTCAAAGTGGTCCCATTCCCACAAGACGTTGTTGTCTTTATCCAGCTTGGTGATCGTTCCGTTCGCCCCGATTGGAAATTTGCCGTCCATGACGATAAATGACCGCTTTGAAGATGTGCGCAAAAGACTGCCATCGGGCAGCAAATAGGACACCGTCGCTTCTGAGAGACGGTTCTCGCTCTGCCATGTGCGGGCGACTTTACCGTGTTCATCCATCAAGAAAGTTCGGTTGGATTTTTGCATGTCTCCGCGGTCGTTGACCTCATGGATCAGCATGTAGCCGGGTTGTACATCGGGTGCGCCACTGGGTAGTATTTGCCCGCGCAAATACGGCGTGCGGGTGAACATTTTCTTTTGATAGGCCAACGTTTCAGCTGGCGTGCCCATAGGAACCTTGGCTTGGATGCTGGGGTCGCGGGGTGGCAGATCATCCAATGCCGTGACCTGTCCGGTAGCGTTGACATCCAGCTGAAAAATCCTCTCTGAGGCAGCTTCAATATCATCGGGGCCGATCACGAGATCCCCATCAAAATCCAGCACGCGAACAATTGCAGATCGGCGCAGCATGCCCGGTATTTCCGTAGCACCGCCAAAATCCTTTTCGTAAAGGCATCCGTCATCGCTGGTACAAAGAGCACCCAAAACCTGCGGCGCATTTGCGATTTCTTCCGCCGACAGTACGCCGTCACCATCCCTATCTAAAATGCGAAAGAGAGTGCCTGCTTGCTTCAGCATGCCTTGCATGATTGCACTTGCTTGCGCGTCAGAGAGATTTTTGTCGTTATTCATTCCTCAAAAGTAACGCAGCACTTTGTAAGGCGAACAGCCAAATAAATTCATAGGGGTGAATTTTCTGCAACTGACAAGACCCTGAGTGGTGGCTAAGCTATCGTGCAAGGGCCGTATGGTAAGGGCCATCTTTTGGGAGGAAGACATGACTGATAAATTTACACGTCGCGCGTTCAAAACAATTGCGGCTGCGGCGATTGCAGCGACATCATTCACAACCCCAGTGGTTGCCGAAACGACTGAGTTGATTTTCAACGTCTTCATTCCGCGTCCCGCACCGCTTTACAAACATGCGCTTGAGCCTTGGGCGCGCTCGGTAGAAGAAGCCTCTGGTGGCACGTTGAAGATCAACATTCCCGCAGCAAGCCTCGCGCCGCCTAAAAAGCAGTTTGATATTGTGCAAGACGGCGTGGCTGACATTTCCGTTGTGACAGTTTTCTTTAAACGCAAAAAACTGACGCTTGATCTGATTGGCTCGCTCCCATTGATCGGCGCGACTGCCGAGGGCGCGTCTGTTGCGGCTTGGGAAACGCATCAAAAGTTCTTCGCCGACAAAGGGCAATGGAAAGAATTTGTACCGCTTGCGTTATTCTCACTTGGTCAGCCGGCCATTTTGTCCGGCGACGGGCCGATAACGTCGTCGGCCGATTTGCAAGGTTTCAAAGTGCTTGCAACGGGCAAAGACAAAATCACCACATGGAGAAACCTTGGTGCTTCACCCGTGGGTAGCGATGGCTTGAAACCTTTTGAGGTTGTGTCCTCTGGTGTTGCGGATGGTGTGACCATTCCACTTGGAACGGCCGTTAATCAGGGATTGATGCCCGCAACGAAGAACGTGACAGTCGTGCCCGGCGGCATGGGCGGTCGCAATGTTTTTGCGCTGTTCATCAGCCGTGATCGTTTTGAGGCCCTGCCTGAGCAAGCGCAAAAAGCGCTTACAGAGACAGCTGGCGTTGAACTGGCGCGCAAAATCGGCAAGATCATGGACCGGATTGACGGCAGTGGCCGCAAAAAATTCGAAGACAAAGGCATCGCGGTGCAAGAAGCCTCTCCTGAGTTTATCGATGAGATTAACGCGGCAAGTAACTTCATGTTTGACGATTGGATGGCCGCAGCAGAGGCCGCTGGCGTCGATGGTGCAGCCGCGATTGAATATTTCAAAGAAGTGGCCGGTGCAAGTGCCATGAGCAACTAAGAAAAATGCCCCTGGCTCAATTAGATCTGGGGGCTTTTTAGAAGGTTTGATCATGCCAGAAAGCACCACCAAAGAAAGTAGTTTTGTCAGCAAAGTTACTGAGTTTTTATCGTATATCGCAGCCCTTAGTCTTTTCAGCTTAATGGCGCTGGTTTTTATATCTGTGTTCTTTCGCTACATCCTGAATGAGCCGTTACTTTTTGCCGAAGACGTGATGGCAATACTTCTTGGCGTTACGATATTTACTGGCGTGCCCAGTGTCACACTGAACCGGCGTCACATTTCAGTTGATCTGCTAACGACACCGATCAAAAAGCGCCCAATGCTGAACCGCATCCGGCTTGTGATCATTGATGTAGGTGTCATCGCAATGACCTATTTCATGGCCTATTTGATGTTTCAGCAAGCCACGCGTTACTATCAACGCGACACCATTTCAAACACAATGGAGTGGCCACTTTACCCCAGTGTGTTCCTTTTTGTTGTGCTCATTCTAATTGGCGGCCTTTTGTTTACACACCGCGCATATCGCGACAAAGGTAAGATCAAAGGCCACGGCGGGATCGACATATGATCGAGCTGGCGATTGGCATTCTTGCGCTGTTGATGATTGCAGGCCTTGGATTCCCCTTGGGATTTTCGCTGCTTTTTGTCGGCACCACAGGCTTTGCGATGATCCACCCACGCGGGCTGGACGCCGCGATGACTGTTGCAGGACAACAGATACTTGAGCTAGCTGCCAACCATCAATTTGCAGTCTTGCCGCTGTTTATGCTGATGGGGGTCTTTGTCACAAAGTCCGGTATCGCAGACAATATGTATGATGTTGCGTCCAAATGGTTGGGTCACATGCGGGGCGGACTTGCGCTTTCCACCGTTACGGCTTGCGGCGGTATGGCCGCGATTTCAGGCTCTTCCATGGCGACGGCGGCAACCATGACCAAGGTCGCAGTGCCCGCCATGCGGCGCTACAAATATGACGACGCGTTTTCCGCAGGGACAGTCGCGGCAGGCGGCACGATTGGCATCTTGATACCACCGTCTGGCGCGTTGATCATTTATGGGCTTTTGTCAGAAACCAACATTGCGCATTTGTTTATGGCTGGGATCATCCCCGGTATTATCTCGATCCTTCTCTACGTGGTTGCCATTCAAGTTGTGTGCCTGATCAAACCTGAATGGGCTCCACGGGCAGACCGTGCAACGTGGCGTGCGCGTCTGATCGGTCTCAAAGACATCTGGGGCATCGCGGCCCTGTTTTTGTTGATTATGGGTGGTATCTTTTTTGGTGTCTTTACAGCCTCTGAAGGCGGCGGCGTTGGGGCGGGTGGTGCGCTCTTAATCGCCATTCTTCGCAAGAAAATGTCGCCGCGCATCTTCCTTGACAGTCTCAAAGAGGCAGCGATGCTGACGGCGACGGTCTTTTCGGTCGGTTTTGGCGCATTGATGCTGAATCAGTTCGTCAATATCGCTGGTGCTCCTGCCGAAATTCTCGCGTTTATTAACAGTCTCGGTTTGACCCCTTGGGGTGTTATTGCAGTGATTTTGTGTTGTTTCGTTGTGCTCGGTACAATCGTCGACGGCCCTGCGATGATCTTTTTGACAGTGCCGATTTTTGTGCCTGTTGTCGCAGAGCTAAATCTAGGAATGGACCCTGCCTACCAGCTTGTTTGGTGGGGAATCATCATGGTGGTCGCTGTTGAGATCAGCTTTATAACGCCGCCAATCGGTATGAATGTTTTCGTGATTTCTTCCATGTTGCCAGACGTGCCGTTGATGAAGATCTACAAAGGTATCACGGCCTTCTTTATCGCTGATCTTATTCGCTTAGCGATGTTTGTGAATTTCCCTGGGATTGTGCTGTGGCTTGTTAAATGGATGGGATGAGCCCCGATTTGTCGCTTAGCGAACCCCATTCACGTTCAAAAACACCGAATAAAGCGATGTCGTCGCGGTAATGAACAAACGGTTCCGCTTAGGTCCTCCGAAACATACGTTAGAGACAATCTCCGGGATCGTAATCTTGCCGATCAGCTTTCCGTTCTGATCAAGGCAATGAACGCCATCTTCAGCAGATGTCCAGATGCGCCCGTCCTGATCAAAGCGGAACCCATCGAAGAATCCTTTGGTGCAGTCAGCAAAAACTTCGCCTTTGCCCAGTGACTTGCCGTCATCATTGACCTTATGCCGCCTGATATGGGCGGGCCCATCGGGGGTATGTGTCGCACCTGTGTCTGAAACATAAAGCTCAGTTTCATCGGGTGAGAAGGCGAGGCCGTTGGGCTTCATGAAATCGGTTGCGACCGTCTGCAAATCTTCGGTTTCAGGATCGAAACGATAGACATGACACGCTCCAATCTCGCTTTGCTCACGTTCTCCTTCGTAATCCATCAAGATGCCATAGCTAGGATCGGTAAACCAAATAGACCCATCAGATTTAACAACCACGTCGTTGGGGGAATTAAGACGCTTACCCTCGAATTTTTCCGCAATAGCTTTGATTGAACCGTCAATTTCAGTGCGCGTGACACGGCGCGACAGATGTTCGCACGAAACCAAACGCCCCAGAGTATCGACCGTATGTCCATTCGAATTATTCGAGGGTTCCCGAAACACGGAGACAGATCCATCGGTCTCATCCCATCGCATTATCCGGTTGTTTGGAATGTCGGACCACAGCAAAAAACGCCCCGCAGCAAAATAGGCAGGGCCCTCTAACCATCGCCCTCCCGTCCAAAGGCGTTCAACTTTAGCGTGACCTATGAAACAGGTCTCAAAACTCGGGTCGAGAACATCAAATCCTGTTCCGTCAATCGTGCCAAACATGCGATGGTCCTCTTGGTAAAGACGTTATTTTACTGGTGTCAGTAACGGTTTTCCAGCAAAATAAGCCGCTAGATTGTCACGTTGCAATTGCCCCATGACTTTGCGTGTCTCTACTGTTCCCGATGATTGGTGCGGTTGCAATAATACATTGTCCAACTTCAAGAACCGCGGGTCGATATGCGGTTCGTTCAGAAATACATCTAGCGCCGCTGCGCCCAAGGCTCCGGTTTCCAGAGCATCCAGCAACGCGGCTTCGTCTATCGTTGTGCCGCGTGAGGCATTTATTAACAATCCCTCAGGGCCCAATGCCAAAATCGCGTCTTTGCCAACGAGGTCGATGGTTTGCGGTCCACCTGAAACGCAAATCACCAAGATGTCCACGGCCTCTGCCATGCTTACGATGTTGTCGAAATGCGTCCAGCCGGGCGTGTCTTTCGCGCTGCGTGCAAAGTAGAACAGATCGCAGCCAAAAGGCGTTAACCTTTCAGCAACAGCACGGCCGATCCGGCCCAGCCCGACGATGCCAACCCTTTTGCCCGACACTTTGCTCTGCAATCCAAACGCGCCACGTTTTGCCCAATTGCCAGAGCGTATCCAGTCAGACGCTCCGATCATTCCGCGCGACCCCGCAATCACCATTCCTACGGCTAGGTCCGCAACATCTTCTGTCAAAACATCAGGTGTGTTGGTCACGCGAATGCCTTTTGCAGTCGCATGGGCCACATCAATTGTATCAAATCCTACGCCATAATTGGCTACCATCCCGAGGTTAGGAAATGCGTCCATGATCTCTGCGCTCAAAGCGCCATGCCCGCGAAACGCAAATGCCTCAACTTTAGAAAAGGCATCAGATGGAAGCGTGTCGAGCGCTGCACCATAGGGCAAATTGTATAGTGTGTACGCTGCCTCCATTGGCTTAATATCCCAGTCATCATAGGTTTCAAACGTTAGAACATGGTGCTTGGTCATAAGGTTCCCGTCTTTGGTTTGCCGGTTTCTTCGGTGTTTCCAGGGTGGATTTGATCAGGCCCCCATATGGCCAAATAACTGGGGGTTGCCATGCCTTTGCGCTGAAAGAAAATGCATCCTAGGCCAAGTAAAAACCACCATAGAACAATCAAAATCGACATCCAGTTGGGTCCGTTGGCTAGTACCAAACCATATAGGATTGTCACACCCGCAAGAACCAGCACTGAATACCCAATCGCCTTGTGCAGCGTTTCAAACCAGCGCCGTCGCGGCGTCATGTCATAGTGATCTCCACGCAGGCTTCCATCTGGTGCAGAGGCCGTTGGCCCTCCTTTGCTGCCGCGAAAAACACCTAGTGCTACCTGCAAAACAAGAGCAACAAGCACGCCACATCCTAGCGCACCGTGGAGACTAAGCTCAGAAATTTGCAGGGGCAAAACCAATACCAGCCCCAGGATTGACAGGCCCAGCACGCAGGTGTGGGCCATCCTATGGCTGTGCCACCACAACTGATTGTCCAACTTCTGCGGCCAATCTTGCCCGGGTAGGATTTTGAAGTACCTCGCGACGATCACGGCTAACGGCGCAAGTATGCCCCAGGCAAATACCATTGCCCTTCCATGCCAAGCGATAGCCAGTCCGAATTCATGCGTCCGCGTCGTATCCATTGGAGCAAGCACCCATTCCAACATCAGATTTTGACCATACACTTCAACATGGCACTCTGAACACGCGCACCGCAAACAATTTGATGATAGTCGACAGGGTCGCCAATGGCTGGTCTAGTGCAATGATATCGCAAGAGCCTCCGTAGAACTCAGGTTTTAGTATTATAAGATAGGTGCTAGACGGTTTTGCCACGTAGTTCAGCCAGTTAGATTTTCTCGGTCACACATTGCCCAAGATAAGCCATTTTGGCAAGCGAAGGTTATCTTTCGACATGCGGAAAAAGCGCCCTTTGCACCCAACCCTAGCGCAACAGTATTTGAAATTGGCTGACCAATGCCCACACTTCTTAAGTTCTTCGCCATCGAATAGAGCATGGAGCAAAGTCCGTGGAGGGGACATTGGCGCAGCCGCAGCGAAGGTTCACTTCGTCCGCTCCCTGTTGGTTCCGCCACCGTGCAGAGAAAGTACGGTTTCGATTTGCGATCCGGCGGCCCCGTCCAACGACTGCTTCGGTGACACATGCTGCGCCGCAACGAAAAGCGTGCCGCATGCGCGAACGTTTTCTGCGTGAGCATTAGCTGCGTCTGCAAAAGGCGGCTCCGTCCGCACTGTGTGAGTTCAGAGACGGGGCAGCGAACGGCGCGTATTCCCAAACCAGTCGTTGGTGCATAACGCGGCTAAGGTCAACTGGGTCCGGAGTGATCAGCCATCGCGTGGGGGTAGCTTGCTCGTTTCGCGAGGCCTGCTGCGCCATGACGATGGATACCCACATAGGGGGTTGTCCGTGTCTGTCCTTCTGCATTGGGCGCTGACACGGGCCGGACGTGTCCGCTAGATGGTAGGGCGTCCAGCTAATTGG
>Ga0206130_10005444_pt1 | contig 15059 bp, 26 predicted proteins | sample Helgoland_Spring_9_FD_148637 | JGI IMG/M metagenome (GOLD analysis project Ga0206130, IMG submission 148637) | Pelagic subsurface seawater microbial communities from Kabeltonne, Helgoland, North Sea - Helgoland_Spring_Bloom_20160512_1 | ecosystem: Environmental > Aquatic > Marine > Epipelagic ... | reverse complement strand
TATCTAATTCTGTAGTGTTATATCTAAATATAGTCGCAGTTATACTTGATGGACCCACAGGATATATGTTGTCATCAAATTTAAAAGAAGCGGCTCCAGAGGCATCTGTGCATATAGCATAGACAGCTTTTTGATAGCCATCTGCATAAGATATCTTTACTACGTCTCTTGTTTGAAAGTTACCACTTGGGGTGACCTCACGAAGAGTATCTGTACCGATAAGGTTTAGTGCTACTCCAACAAACGGTGATGTTGGGTCTATGCCTTGTTTAAATACTAAATCAGCCATTATATTCTATCGTTTCTATCTCTAATTCTACGTTCTGTAGCGTTACCACGTAAGTCTTTGTCTGCAACATAAGCTCTTACGGGCTTACTTACACCTATAGCTGTTGAGGTAGTAGCCTCTGCAATAGCCTTTAGGTAATCTACACTTTCATCAGCTTGCATTCCTACTAAACCACCAGTTGCAAACTTATGCTGTCCTTGTAGTGGTCTAACTTTATATGAGTTGTTTATGCGTTCAAGTAAGTCTCGGTGCATATGAGAGGCTCTTTTGTTTACTATAAACTCACCACCTTCCATCTCGTAGCCACCTTGACCTTTTACGGAGAATGGTACACCACCATCTGCGTGTGATGGTCCACTAACCATACCCCCTTCGGCAAACTTTTTAGGAACAAACTGTCTTTGATTAATGGCTGTAACTTGTCCCGCATAAGATATTGCTGAAGCTCCAGATGTGATTAATGCGTTAATAGCATTTGCTGGGAACGGAACACCCGCAATCACTTCGTTAATAAATGATTGAGCAAGAGCAGCAAGATAATCAGCTTTAGCGTTATTTAAGTCTTGCTTTTTCTCCGCGTTAAAACTTTGTCTCTCTACACTGTTTTCTTCAGCTACTTGAGCCTGTCTTAATTCTTTTTGTTTCTGTCTAAATTGAGACTCTGTAATTAATTGATTATCAAGTTGAGATTTTAGTATATCCCCTTCTGTCTCGTATCTGTTTTTTATTAAGTCAAGTTCTGCATCCAATTCGTTTTGAAGCTGCTGCAAACGCTCATCGGCTATGTTTTGATATATATCATTAGCCATATCCGCACCTTCTTGAGCAAGTTGCTCTCCAAGTTGAAGGAGAGAATAAGCTGCTTCATCACCAAGTTTCTGGAAGAATGTCCTTGCCTCTTCTATTGATTCTGGAGGGAATATAGGTGCTAATTGAAGTGCTTCATCAGAATCCTCTAATATATCAGCAACGTCCTTGGTTAGCTTTTTGGCAAAATCAGCTATATATCCCTTTGCTTCTCCTGTTGTGGGCAAGGAAGCCATTGCTTTATATAAATTGGTTACAATAGCTTGTATATCAGCGTCGTCAAACTGAAAGTTTGCTATTTGCTGTTGTAGTGTTTCTAACCTTCCTATTTCAGCTACAGTTTTCTTATATTCATCAGAACCTTTGGTGAGTTTAGACAAGCTGTCTTTAGCTGTATCTATTTGAGTAACAAGGTTTTCATACTCTATACCAGCAAGTTTATTGGCTTCTAACGCTTGTTTTTGATTGATTACATCTTCTCTTCTTCCGTCTAAAAGACTTTTCCCTGCTTCGGTTAATTTAAGAACAGCGCGCTCTTGACCTGCTGTTGCCAACACATCATCTTTACGCGCTTGTATTAGTCTTCTCGTTTCTTCTTTTAATCCTTCATATGCTTTCGTTGTATTTTCAGATAAAGCGATTACTTTATTCCCGCTTAAAAGCTGTTCTCTTTCTCCCGCCGCAATTTTTCCTCTTGAAGCTAAAGTTTCTCTAACTATTCTTTCTAATTCATCTTCCGTTGAAGCTCCAGATTTAACAATGTTTTCCGCAGCTTGAGCAGCACTGTCTGAAAGTAAAACAAAAAAGTCATTATCACTTAACTGCTTATATGCTGCTAATTGATTCTCAACAGCTTCAGGTAATACAATATTAAATAACCTATTAAATAAAGTTCCTCCGATTGTTGATGTATCTGCAAGTTTAATTAAGAAGGCATCAAAGGCAGAATTTAACAACTTTATTTTACCCTCTAACGTATCTATTTGTTTTGCAGAAGCTTGAGTTGCAGCACCTAATTGACCAAACTTCCCAGAATATTCTTCCAGTTTATCAATGTTGTTGATAAGCACTGTAGCTTGTGCCACTGCTGTTTTACCAAATATTTCTGTTATTTCGTTTAACGATAGCTGCTCTCCTTTTAAATCTATTAAGGTTTCCTTTAGCGTTTGTCCAGATTGCCCTACTTCAAGTAAAATCTTACGAAGACCAGTACCAATACGAGAAGCTTGGAAACCACTGTCTGCAAGAACACCCATAGCTGCGGCCGTCTCTTGGAATGTAATACCTAATTGTCCTGCAATTGGAGCAACATAAGCTATTGAAGTACCAAAAGACTCAAACGATAACGCAGAACCGTTAATGGCAGAAGTAAGAGTATCTGCTACTGAAGCAGCTTGTGAAGCGTCAAGGTTGAAAGCACGAATAGTAATACCAACCTTTTGCGCGATATCAGATAAACTTACACCTAATGCCTGTGCTGCATTCGCTATAGCAAGTGTAGACTGTTGTATCTCATCGGCTGAAAAGCCAAGCTTACCCAATTCTGTTTGCAGTCCCGCAATCTCAACGGCAGTAAATGTTGTAGCACCTGCTACATCAAGAGTATTTTTTCTTAAACTGTCAAGTTCATTTGATGTTGCGTTTGTAACAGCACCAACTCTGGCTGTGGCTGATTCTAACTCTGCAAATCTTTTAACAGCACCTATCGTAAATGTTTGTCCAAGTCTTAAAGCTGCATTAAGAAGTAGGTAACCACTATAAAAAGATATAATGGTTTTAATATTTTTGAGCATCGTTGCTCCGAATCCTTTAGACTTTTTATTATTGTCGTCAGTATTCTTACCGAACTTTTTCTGCTCTTTGTTCGTTCTCTCTAATTCCTCTTTGTACTTCTTGGTCTTTTGTGTACCCTTATCAACTTCTTTTTGAAATTCTCTTGTACTGCCCGTTATTTTAGAGATGGTCTTATCAAGGTCAATTAAACCACCAGAGACTTCTCTTACAGCTTTCGCTAACTTGCGTAGTGCATCCTGTAAAAACTGTATTCTTTTGTTTTGTTCTGCCATTTTATAGCTTGCTTAACATTTTATCTAATTTGTTGATTACAGTACCATAAGTGTAATCGCCATAGTCATTTAGGTAACGGCCAAAGGCTTTCTGCAATATTCCGTTTAACCCTTTCTTACCTTGAAGGACGCTTAACCAATTCGTTTCACGAACTCCAACTGCTTTAATCTTTTTAGTAACGTGGTATGATATGTTCCAAGCTGCGCTTGTTGTCATATTTGCACCAGATATGTCACCACCTCTGTAGAACCATTGACTTGTAGGGTATCTATTTGCTTTGGCCAATACCCATCTATATATATCGTTTTGATTTACTACATCTGGCTTACCACCTTCGTCAAGTGTATCTCCGTATTCAGCCATATCAATACGGACGGAAACCTGCTCAATACCTATACCTAAACCTAAATAGGCATCAACCTTAATTTTTGAGGTAATGTTCTTTCCCCAATTCTTTTGACCGTCTTTATTAGGACTAATGCTTTTTTCAAGGTTACCCGTTGCTTTGTGTATGTAGGGATTTCCATCTACAGCAGTACCTGTAAGGTTTGATTTTAGTCTTGATATAATCTTTGCATTATTAAGCTCTTGCTGTATATAGAAACGCAAAGCACCCTGCTGCTGTTGTTTAGCGGCACGGGGGTTCTTCATTCTATTTACATTAACAGCCATTAAATATCAATGTCTCTTAAATAAGGATTGCGACCTACAATAAAGGTCGCATTACTTACAGAGGCAGTGATGTTATAATCTTCAGATGAGAACCCACGCATACTTACTTCTTGAAAGCTTTGTTCACCATCAAGGTTTTGTATGAAGTAATCTTGAAGCTGACCCATAACGAATAGATTCTCTTGATTAGAATTTATAAGTGATAGGGGTTCGTCTACAGGTACTTTATCTACGATGACAATATTAAAGTTAACATCGTATATAGGGCTGCCCTCATCTCTGGAGATGTTAGCGTCTTCTAATGCAATAAACAACCCTCTATGGTTGATTTGTATATTCTCTAAATCGTCTAATGAGTTTAGCAGCTTAAATTCGCTAACCATAGAATGATTAGTTCCGAATTGCTCAAACAACTCGTATATAGTGGTTAAATCGTTCACGCCTGTCTTTTCTTAATTTACAATTTACGCAGAGCCTCGGATTGCCTTCTGTTTGCATCTTCTATCTTGTTTTTCTGTGCGAGATAAGACATTTCGGGGAGTACACTGCTCATTGGAAGCATATATATCTCTGCGTATCTTCGGATATCTTCTTGTGCTAACATCCTAACAATGGAGTACCAGTACCACTGACTTTGAAAAAGCATCTCTGAAGTCTTTTCGTCTTTCTCTTCTTCCTGCTCTTCTTCGTCTTCGTCTTTTAAATCATAGAATACTCCCGCAAAGTCTTTGAATAACACCTCGTTTCTATCCTCTAAAAACCTATTTAACGCACCATAGAGTTCTAAAGTCTCTGTGTTTAGTATTTTATACTCATTTTCTTTTTCATCCTCTTTATTTTCGTTATCAAAAGAGGAGTGGTGTTTAGGACGTAGTATTAGTTTTAGTATCTCTAAATCTATTTCATACTCTTGCAGGCGCGTTTTGCCTGTGATTATCTGCTCAAGCATTATAAACTGCCCTAATACAAGGTCGTTTATGGAGGTGTAGACATTAAATTCTTGTCTTACCGCATCTGAAACAATGTTTTTAGGTTTTAAAGGGTAGTCTTGTTTTATAGACCGAGATATTTTAAGCCTATCTACGCCCTTGAATTCTCCTAAAAAGGCAAGTATATCAGTTGAGCCTTTTAAGTGTCTTAAAAGCTTTATATGGTGCTTAAATTCCATTATAAGAACATTGTTATACCTCCGTCTTGCTCCTCTGTAGCGCAATAAGCAGCGATAGCTAAACTCATTACGCAGTCATCGTGCTTACCATCGGTGTTAGAGAACTGTAGGTTACCCGTGATGGGGTTCCTCTTACTCTTGTAATCGTACAGCTCCTTTACTAAAACATCATAGTTAGGTATTTTAATCTTATTGTCCTCAAATAATTTAATCAGATTGCGTATAATCTCTGGTTTACTCTTGCTCGTGGTCTGAAAGGGTATCAGCTTGTACATCCTATCGTCATCGGTAATCTCATCAAAGAGTAAATCGTTATTATTGACCTCAAAGTATGCCGCTGCAAGAAAATCAAAGTGTTTAAGGTAAAAGTCCTTTATGCGTTGTTTAAAGTCCGCAGAGTCCATCCCCTGTTCCTTGAAGTTAAACCTATCAACATCTATCACCTCGTAGTCTTGAGTCATTGCAGTAAGCACTGTATAATCCTGCGCTACCCCGATATCCATACCAATATATATCCTCTCGTACTGTTTTGGTATCTCCTTAACAATAGCTTCCTCAATATTAGAAAATAACGCATCAGCACTCACAGGTCTACATAAAAACTCTTGGTCAAACTGTGCTTTCGTCATAGACTTTCTAATCCCCAACACTGTTTTCTCTACCTTTTGGTCATTTAAGTCAAGATATGTTCTTTTGATGCTCTTTATCTGACCCCAATCTTCTTCCTGCAATCCCCTTTGATACCATTCCCAGTACCAGTTCTTACCGTTAAAAGTAGAAGACATTACTACCCTACCGTTAGTCCTTGTAACCATAGGTAGCAACACCTCATTGATAAATGCCTCCTTAATAAAAGCACCCTCATCAATGTATATAAAATCTAATGTCGCACCACGAAGGTTGTCCCCTGCCTCGGAAGAGCGGAACTTAATAAAACTACCGTTGTAAAAGTATATCTCGTTGTGCTTCCTGTCAAACCTTGTGATTATCTGACTAAACAACTCTTGGTGGTTACTAAACATACTCTCTATGTCCTTCATCACCTTATTGGCTTGGTCTTGTATAGGGCTTACCCAGAACATCCTGTGCTTCTTGTTATTCAATGCCCTCATTACAGCATCGTTCATCATCGCATAGGTCTTACCTGTCTGCCTACCCATAGCCGCCAATGTAATAAAAGGCTTGTCTTCATAGATGATGTTTAAGAAATCCTTTTGAGGTTGTGTAGGGTTGTATAGTTTAATCTCCATTAAATGTCAATATAGTCAATATCCTCATCCTCTTCTTTAGAGGTAAGGTCAATAGTAGCCTTAACATCTATCTTGGTCTGCTGCACCTTCGTAGGTGCTTTATAGCCCTGCATATCATTAAGAATCTTTATAGCCTCCATAGCTGCCTTATCATCTCCTGCACGAAGTGCTTTGTCTCTGATATTAATCAACGCCCTAATGTTAGACCCCTTGGCTGCCTCTATCTGCATCCCCTCGGAAGCTACTATCTTCATCAGTTCGTTATAGAACGCTGTACCGATAGTTCTCCTATCACGGTAGTAATTCGTATACTTCATCTCGGTAGCTATCTTTGCAGCCTCCTCAAAGCCATACTTCTTTACCTTATCAATAAACTCACTTTGGGTTTCTGTTAGTTCAGAACCAAGTCCCCTAACAACATTCCCATTTGTATCTCTAACACTTGCCATTACTTTACGACTTTGTACAAAGGTATGTTATGTGCGCCCAACCTTCCCGTAAATTCCAACTCGCTATAGTTTGGTGCTGTCTCATCACTATGATACCATTTCCAAATAGAAGTCTTCACCCTCTGAATACAACTTCCACAAGCCGTCTTTGGATTCTCTTGCCTACCGAAATACTTGCTCTTGCCTACCATAGAATTATAAAAGTTAAACATCTCTTTCTTTAAATCATTCTTCGGCATACCACTACCCGCTAAAGCCAGCATTAACTCTTTCTGTGTCATAACAATCTTATCTTTTACACTAATATACAATTAGTGAATGATATTTCAATTCATTAAGCACATTATTTTTCTCACGCGTAGTATACTAATATATTACTTGTATATATTACTAATATATTAGTAGACCTCTAATAAAGAGGTCTACTATATTAGTATACTACTACATATACCCGTAGGATATAATGCCACCCTATGGATTGGCTTATATGTATTTCCCTTCAGCAATGGCTAATGTCAATAGCTCTTTTAAGGGTGTTTAAGGGATGTTTAAGAGCGTTTCTATATAAAGTGGTATCAATGTATAGTAGAGGGTGATTAAGTCTGTTAGAAGGGATGTAATAGATGTTTGATGTAGCTACTCCCCCGCCCCCTTCCCCGCAGGGAGTTGGGTGTAAGTATATACTTCCCCTTTCCTCGTCGGTCAGTCCCTACCTTGACCCCCTTTTAACTACTTTGGCCCCTCCTACCGTGTGGCGTAATGGTTGGGGGGTGGCGTAACCTCTGGCCCTTATTCCCTCTTTATATTTCCCCCTTATTACCTACAACGCATAAAAAAAGGGTACCCAATGGGTACCCCTGTTTTACTTTCTCTTTCTGGTTTATATCCAGTTGAGTAGCCGTTTAACTTTGCTTTTATCCTCGTTGAAAATATAAGTTTTTCCGTCTTTTAAGCTGCTGTGATTGTTTAGCGTTGGAAGGTATACGCGTGAACCTGCTTTAATATAGTGCTTTCCTTTTGGGCTTGTTTGCACCTTTGCCGCTTTTGTTGTGAGTGCCTCAAACATATAAACAAAGATTTTTAAGTTGTGTACTTGTGAGGGCTTCCACTGCTTCGCCTATTGTGGTACACTGTGGCGCGGGTATTATTCCTACTTTTTGCTGTGCCTTGTTTACTATTAGATAAAAATGCGCCTTGTTCATCTCTGGGGCGTATTGGTGGCGTTCCAATTCAATGGCTATATTTTCGGACTCTAACACGTTGTTTATGTCGCTTTTCCTTTCCAGATATTCGGCCCGTATTAATAAGCTCCGCAGGTGGTCAAACGTTTCAACGGCTTCAATACTTAACCGCTCCCAATCTTCGGGCGGGGTTTCGTTGTACTTGTTTTTTAGGTCTTGATAAGCTTGTAAAGCAAAACGGCCATAAATGAAGGTATTATCTTTATACGCCTTTTTTAAATTGTTTAGCGTTATTTGTTTTTTGTTTTTCATTGTTTCAAAGGTTTAGTTTATAGACTGCGATTAGGTGCGGCTCTGGTTCGTTTTCCTGTTCTTGCAAGTAGGTTGCAACGTCTTGCAGTGCTTCATCTTCGCTCCAACTGGTAAGCAGGTGAAGGCGTGGAAAGTTTGTGCATTCCTCCGCCACTAAATAAGGCTCTGCGCTGTCCTGCTTAATATCGTACAAAGATTCTCCGCAGTGTATAACGTGCGGGCGTTCGTGGCCTAATTTCGTCTCAATATATAGGCTCCCGTTAAAATCTGCTTTTAGTTTCATAGCTCCGCGTTTTTAAGTTCCTTTTTTAATTCTTCGCATTCCTTTTGCACTTCCTCAAAAGCCCACGAATAGCCATATAATAAGCCCTCGTTTGCGGCTTCTTCATATATTACTGCATAAGCTAACTGGCTTATGTTGTTGGGTAGTTCACCGCCTAACATTTGCAAATCTTCCCAACCGTTCCAGTATCCAAGCTCCGCCACTATTTCGGCTGCATCTCTGTAATATATTACAAAGTTATCAAAGAGGTGAAAAACTGCGTTTGTTATTTCTTCCTCGTAAAGCTCTGCGAGTTCTGCGGCTTCTTCTTTCTTTTCTTCTGGACTTAATCCGCTGTAAATTTCTGCGGCTGTGTTTTTGATTTCTTCGTCTATCCTGTTCAGGATTTCAAATTTTGTATTTTCTTTTTTCATTGTTTAAATTGTTTAGTAGTTTTCGTTTAGTTCTGTTTCTGCTTCTTGCTTTAACTCTTTTATGAGTTCTTTTGAAATTGCCTTTTCTGGAATAACATATTCTTTACCGTTTAACTCAATTATAAGACCGTAAATTTCAGCCTCCCAACCTTCGCCGCTTTCGTGGGTTGCTTCTCCATTTATTAATACGGTGCAAAGGGTTTGTATTTCTGTCAAGTCTTTAAACATTGCTTTAATTTTTTAACGTAGAATAAAAGAGGCTAACAAATAAAGCGCACCAATCAAGGCAAGTGCTTCAAGTGTTCCCGCTTCGCTTCTTTTGTTTTGTTTCTGTTTTGCTTTCATTGTTTAGGGTATTGTGCCCCCTTGCGGGGGCTGGTTATTATTGAAATATCAGGTTTAAATTTTTAAAGCTCTCGTGTTGCTTTATTTGTCTTATTGCTGTGGCGCATTTTGCGAGTTCATCGCACGGGTCAAAATAGACGTTTTCCCCTTCTTTAAAACCATATGTTTCAAAGTGGTAAAAGTTCTCGTATTCATCACAGCCGAACACGTCAACACAAAAAGACTCCGCGCTTAAAAAATAAATGTTTGTTTTCATTGCTTTTGGTTTTAATGATAACGGGCGTTTGTCGCTCGTTTGCACTCGCAATTTATGGCGGCTTTTGTTACTGTGCAACACTTTTGCCTAAAGTTTGGGCAAATTGAGTTTAAACACTTAAAGCGTAGTATTAAACACTCATTTTAGGTATAAACACCTATCCATAGGTATAAAATACTGGTATGAAATACTCACGAGGACGATTTTGGTCGTCAAACCGTTACGGGTGCTTTGGCGGATAAAAGGTACTCGTTTTACTTGGAAACGCGAACTCGTCAAAAAATTGGGGACTTTTTCTGTAACGAAAATCCCTGTGGAATTGGGGGATTCAGAATAAATGTAAAAGTTTTTTCAGTATTTCTTTTGTATAAATTGGGATATTAACAAAAATGTTCATTACATTTGTAGTGTTCAATCACTAAAACCAAAATGATATGAGAACTAAAGAGAAGGGCGCAGCATCAATTAGAATTGATTTAAGAGGCGCAACCATTACCGTGTATCACGGAAGTACCAACGAGGTCTTAAATACCTTTACAGCTTACGAGGGAGCGTGGGACGCTATCTGGGAAGGAATTAATAATGCTAAAGAATTATAATATGCAATTCAGAACAAAAAGAAACATTGATATATCCGTATGGTATGCGGAAAAAATAATGGAAAATTATTCAGACCCTTATGATGCCATAGAATGGCTTGTAATGCATTTAGGTTCAGATGCTTTTCAGACCATAGCTGAAATTTACGATGATGAATTTAGCAATGAAATAGAATTATCTAAACAAAGACAAAGCCAATACAAAGGTGGGGTCTTAACTAAAAGAAAATAAAAATGAAGAATACAATTTACCAAGAAGGAGACAACACCGTTGTCCTTACAGACAAAGAATCATTATCGCGTATCGTGAGTGAATTAAAATCCACAGGGGTAATCTTTGGTGGTGAGTTCACCAAGAAGGACGGAACAGTGAGTAAGTTTAATGGGAGGTTTGGTGTAGCGAAGCACGTTAAAGGAGGAGTGAACTGCAACAAGGCAGAAAATTGGACTATCTATGATATTAACCGTAAGCGTTATATGCAGATAATTCCAGACTCTGTAAAGGAATTAAAAGCCTTTGGTTTAATCCGTAAACTAATCTGATATGTGGACAGTAGAAGAATTTAAGAAGGTTCTAAAGTCTTGGAGACGCAACGATGGACGTGGCGTTGTGAGCAAGGTAGATATGGCCATTGTATGCGCTTGGAACTACGATAAGGTAGACGATAATCTATTGGCAGATGTACTATCATACTACCTATTAGAGACAGAAGCACAAGGCGTTAAAGATTTTATTCAAAAGACATTATACAAAGATGAGTGATAGAAGTTATTACACAGTAGAGACAGCCGATATTTATGTAGAGGCTACCATTAAGGTTAAGATTAATATGAACGAAAGAACCAGTGTGCCACTGGAGGAACTCGTTATAGATTACACTTGGAATGGTGAGTTTACAGATGTTGAAGTTAAGAGTATTGACTTTGAGGAGTATACCAACGTACAGAAAGAGATAGAAGAAATCGGATAACAATTAAAAATTAAGATTATGCCTAATTGGTTTTATTTCTCACTAAATGTGAGTGGAGAAAAGAAAGATGTAGAACAATTCGTAGAGAATGTAAAGGGTTCTGAAAACTTTGATACGGAGGGTATGGAGTTTGACTTCAACCACTTCATACCTCAACCTGATAATATCTTCAGGGAGAATATAGGTTCTGATAAGAAGAAAGAATTAGATGCTATTGGTGTACCAAATTGGTACACTTGGAACAACTCTAATTGGGGTACAAAGTGGAACGCTAATATAGAAAGTACTTTTTGCCCTTCAAGTGTAGACGGATTTCCAATGGAATACGAGTACGAGTTAGCTACGGCTTGGGCGTTTCCAGCACCTGTAATGGAGAAGATGATTGAGATGTACCCGAACCTTGACTTCAACATCGTAGGAGAAGAAGAATCAGGCTCATATGGTGTCTATTGGAATACAATGGAATATATTTTCCAAGAGGAAGAACCAACCCCTGTTGATGAAGGTAATGGTAAGCAAGTTTACTGGGACAGCTCTGATAAACTATACAGGTACAGTGATGACGATATAGAAGTTCCTGACCAAGAGGACTTCTACCCGTTGAATACATTCTCTTGGACTTAATGGATAACAACCTACATAGATTATTATTTGCTAACGACCTTAAAGAGTTAGGCTATATCATTAATGAGTTTATTGAGATAGCTAAACTCTTGGAGGACAGCAGAGAGGTAGCGAGGCTAATAGGTTCTTTAGACAGGTTCTATTACGCTTATGAAAGCCGTGTACGGGAAATCTCTGAATTATTTGAGAAGATTGAACAGGCACGAGATAAGCATAGAAAAGTATTAGCACAGCGCAATGACTATAAAACAGAAGTAGAACGATTAACAAACATATTACAGCGTTATGAGAGTGATTTATGATACAACGGATTTAAGAGGTTTATTCGTTGACGATGACTACCAATACTATAAGTGGATAGAAGGTAGCTTAAACGCCTCCGCAGATACCTTAAACGACATCTCTTGGGATATAACCATACCAGAGAGTGAGGACTACCCACTGGGAATTTAATTCCCTAAACACCCGTAGTAATATATTACTTATATTAGTAATATATATCTATTAGAAGTAATATAATAGTAATATATAAGAATATATCTTAAAGATATATTCTATATTAGAAATATAATAGAAGAATACTAATATACCCTACTGATATAAGGGTGTTTATACAGAAGTATACTATGAAAGAAAAAGATTTTTTAGACCTATCGCAAAAGAAGTTAGCCGCAGATGTATGGGCTAAAATCACAAAGGGTAAAAAGATACCTCTGAAATCAAGGAAGCGTGAGTATGTTATACACCGCCATAGCTTTTTAGTAGCAATGCGTAAATACTCAACGATGTCTCTTGATGCCATTGGCAAGATATTAGGTAAAGACCACGCCACAGTAATCCACGCTTGTAAACAGCACGAGATGAATTACAAGTTTGATAGAGACTACAAAGCTGTATACTACCAGATAGACAACATCGTAGCAAAGACAATGCTGCCTTACAGCTTGTTAGAAGAACATACCTATGATGAGTTTATGGAGCGTAACAAGGCTGTACGGGAACGCCTTATGAAATTGGCAAGTCGTAACAGGGAGTTGATAAACAAAAACAACCGATTAACCCTTGAGAACGAATCACTGAAGAAGCAGTCAAGACAAGTTAATAGTGAGATTTCTGCATTAAAAACAAAAATTTCTGGTGTTGCTTGGTAATTATTCCGATATTTTATCTATATTTGAATAGACAAAGTTGTGCCTTTGTTTCCATTGTTTAAGTAGGAGGGGGAGTTTTTCTATTGGTTTTGGTTTTAAATAGTGCTTCGCACTGCTCCCCCTTCAAACAATTTTAGTAACTAATTAAAGTTTATATATGAGTCGTTATCAGTTTAAGACTACCAACATTAAAGGAAAAGAATATGTTGAAGTCAACCAGAGAATCAAATACTTCCGTGAGAGCGGACAATACGAAGGTTGGTCATTGACCTCTGACGTATATCATTTAGATGAAGCATCTTGTGTAATCAAAGCTTCTGTGCTCAACGATAAAGGAGAGATAGTAGCCACAGGTTTTGCTCAAGAGGATAAGTCCAGTAGCTACATAAACAAAACAAGCTATGTGGAAAACTGTGAGACAAGTGCTTGGGGTCGTGCATTGGCTAATCTTGGTATTGGGATTGATACTTCTATTGCAAGTTCAAACGAGGTTTCAATGGCTATCTCAAAACAAGGAAGTAAACCTAAAGCTGCGGTTAAGGCAACTGCTAAAGTGAGTCTATTAGAACTTACTGATGAAATAAAAGCAAAGATGGTTAAGGCTGTCAAAGATGGTAAGAAAGATGCAGTGGTGAAAGCACTGGATAAGTACGAGCTAACAGCAGCACAGCGTAAAGAGATTCTTGCGTAATGACAGATTTAGAAAAATTCAAGGACGATGAAGCGTACTATTCGGACAAATCTTATATGTCCAATAGTGCCTTCAAACTCCTGCGTCAATCGCCAACAAAGTTTCACCTTTGGAAACAAGGATTGTGGTCGTATCCAAGTACGTCCTTCTTTGATGTAGGTACTGCACTACACGCTTTATTCCTTGAGGAAAAAGAAGTAGCTGTACGATGGGAAGGGACTCGTAGAGGTAATGCCTACAAAGAGTTTAAGATGGAACACGAAGGTAAGCTTGTACTACCCGATAAGGATTATGATTTAGTCTATGGTATGTACGATAAGCTACTTAAAGTCCCAGAGGTAAACGATATTATGGGAATAGAAGCAAAGCCAGAAGTTGCAGGTATAAAAACATTTGTAACAGAAAGCGGAAATGAGATTCCCGTAAAAGGTAAAGCTGATGCAATAGTTTTTGATGGCGAGAAGAACTATATCGTAGACCTAAAGACCACCGCTAAATCACTTGAGGATTTTAAGAAGTCAGCGAGATTTATGTTGTACAATCAACAAGCCTATCTCTATAAGACTATCTTCGGAATGGACGAGTTCTATTTCCTCGTAGTGGAAAAGGTATTCCCATATGAGGTGGGTATATTTAAAGCCTCTGACGACTTCCTACATTGGGGAGAAGTAGAGCTGAATACAAGTATTAATGTTTACGAAAAAAGATTTTTAAATGAGCAATTCAGACCTTACAGCGCAATGGTTGGAGAACTGTAACCACTTTGAAAAGATGGTGGTACTTAATGCAGTAGACGTAACAGGAGTAGATAAAGAACACTTCTACACTGGTCGTAGGTTTCCTATTGTAGTGAGAACCAGAGCGTTGATAGCAAGAGTCCTGCGTGATTCACATTACACGATGAAGAACATCGCAAGTGTATTGAAGATTACAGCAGAGATGGCAGCTAACTATTGCACGACAAACCATAACGAGTACCTTCAAAAAAATCCAGACTATGAGGGTATGTACAATCGTTTGACCGCAGCGATAGAACAAGTACACAGCAGCGATAATGGCGTTGAACAACGCTTATCAGATGTGGAAATTGAGATAAGCAGAATGAAACAAAGAGTAGACCACCTCTCCAAACTGGTCGTAGAATAATTCTTTTTATTAACTAAATATCTATTAAGATGACTGAAAAGAAATTTGTAGGAAGTACCCGTGTAAAGACCACGAAGTACGGACAGATTATCAATCTTGGGCTGAAAGCTTCAGACCTTGAAACATTAAAAGCTAACCTCAATGATAGAGGTTGGGTAAACATTGACCTCAAGTCAAAGAAAGACGGAGGTTTTTATGCAGAGATTCCTACGATGGATTTCAAAGGAGCGGCTGCAACTAATGCACAAGACGACGACTTGTTTTAAACGTCAAAGGGGAAAAGGAAATAGCTTTACTGCGGAGTAGGTTATAAAAGGCGGGGTTCGATTCCCCCCTCCCCTCCAAAATTAATTACTATGAATAAGATGAATCAATTCCTACGCAT
>Ga0206130_10005441_pt1 | contig 15062 bp, 10 predicted proteins | sample Helgoland_Spring_9_FD_148637 | JGI IMG/M metagenome (GOLD analysis project Ga0206130, IMG submission 148637) | Pelagic subsurface seawater microbial communities from Kabeltonne, Helgoland, North Sea - Helgoland_Spring_Bloom_20160512_1 | ecosystem: Environmental > Aquatic > Marine > Epipelagic ... | reverse complement strand
TACCCAATATAGGGAGTCAGTGACACCGCTGGCATAGTTTGAGCATCCAAGACTGCATTGTTTTCTAAAATTAGTCCTTCACCAAGGATCAGTAGCGAAGATAGTGCAGATACACCACCACTCAAAACCCCTTCACTACGTACCCCTGTTTTTGCTTTCATACTCTTTGGAGGGTTGCTAACTGCTTGTTCTTTTGTGGCGTCACTCGCCATGGTTAGCCCCGTTGCACTTACCAAAAACTGTTTTTCACCATACTGATAGGCACCATTTGGAAGTCTCCCCTCAAAATATTTTTGGGTACTCAGACCTTGATTTGCAAAATCAATCGCAGCAATTTGATCTGGACTCATGAGCCCCATCATAATGCTTAATTGAGCACCTTCAATACGTTCAATACGCACAGCACCGGTTTCTGCCCACATAAACGAACGCCATTGGACTGCGCGTTCTGAACTGAGACATCGTTCTAGACGCTCCAATGTTTCTGCCAAATCTCCACGAGAATTAGCCGCCATTGCGCCTGCCAAATGATCTCCATCACTCATCCATCGTTGACGTGTATCAATTTCCAGCATCTGTTGATAAATCTTCTCGCTGTACTCTAATGCACCAGACTCTTGATACCGATTCATTTGTTCGCGAAGTCTCAAGATCTCAGCTTCATCTACACTCAGTTTATGGGACTCTTTTTGTACTAAAGATGAACCATCCTCCTCTAAGGGAGCAGCAAAACTGAATTGTGTACAGTATAAAAAGGGCAGTAAATTTAGCATCGATATTACTCCTCTTCTTCACTCAAAAAGATGTCAAACATCCAAAACAACATTTCAGAAAAAACAGGAACAAAGGCCAATGTCAGACCAGACCGCAAAAACTCTTTTAACAATAGTTGATCGTGCCAAACACGTACCAAAAAGAATTGTTGATCGTCAGAATGAAACAGATATCCCAATGACCCCACCAGCAACAATACAAATACGGCACCAGGCATAAAATCAGCATAGTCTTGGGCGTAAGGATACCGTAAATACGCCATCACACGTGCAGAAAATGGAATCGCCAAAGCCAGTGTTGGTAGCAACTCCAAATTCGCTACTGTGATCGGCAAATCGACACCTGCGGACCAAGATACAAAGAATAATGCTTCTGAAAATAGCAGAACATATACCCAACTCATTAAGTACAAAATGGACAAGGAAATCAAAATAGAAGACAAGTGTTCAGGTACCACTTCTTCAGGGTCTGGCTCATCTTCAAAATGCAGCAATCTTTTAAAAAATAGTTTCCAATCTTTTGTTTGTGCAACATCCATAAACACTTGCTCAAGGATCCTAAAAGAACTTGTTTTGGAAATAATCTGTGTGTACAGCTTGGTGATCGTGAAAACAGATACAATTCCCACACCCATCAATACGGTAACAATAGAACCCATTACCAAGTTTTCAGTAATGGTGTCTATGATTTCAAAGAACGCTACGATGCCAGATTGTTCTTTTACCACTACATTAAAGACAAATGCCCAAAGCAACAATAAAAATACAATGCTTTGGCCGATGGCTGTTCGGCTCTTTTGACGATGCTCTTCGCTCGAAGGTTGTGCCTCTCTAGAGGATGGCATAAAATGTCTCCGGCATATTCAACAAAAATGTCAACAAGACTAAGGTAAAAACTCCACCCCACTGCAAACGACTTCCAGCAAAGATATCAGAGCCCTCTAATGGTTTAAGCGGAAAAGAAATCACAAAAGTGTACAACAGCAGTTGAGCAGCCCACAATTCCAAGATAACCCAGCCTAACAATACCCCTACTGTATCCATAAAAAGGGAAATTCCCAACAAACTCAATAAAGCCATCGCAGAACATTTTGCTTTGTTAAGTGTCTCTCCCTTCAGTTCAACATCGGAAGACAATGGAAGATAAGACAAAGCACCTGTAAAATACGCTTGCAGGATCATACCATCCAAGGAGGTTCTGAGAGATGTTTTGACATCATATTTCAAGCCAGCCCAAGCCATGACACCATAATGAATTACCAAATTTAGCCCCGCCAATATTGAAAGAGTAAACAAGGTTAAACCAGTTGCAAAATTTCCGACCTCTAGAAATGGATGCCACAATACAACACCATAAAAAGACAATGTCAACGATAAAACACCAAGCCCTAAGCCAATAAACAAGGGTTGTGGAAAATCCTTCTCCAAAGCGTCCAGATTTTGAATGGTAGAAGTCCGCATCGATGGAAGGAATAAACGAAGCAACATCGGAAGCATCGTACGAATCAAACGACGAGTCACTGCTCTAAGTCCCGTTCTAACAGCAGACATAAAGGTTGACTTCAAGATATTCCGACCGTTTGACCGAATTATCGTACCCAAAGCCACCGTCGCAGTTGCAGCACTGGCAACCTCTTCCGTATCCTGAGTCATCTCTTGTATGATGAACATCGGCGCAATCAAGCAACCCAACACCAATACTCCGGCAATGACGTTTGCTTTGCTTACCACACTGACCTCAAACTCAATATTACGTGGGCTTTACGTAACATGATTTCAATATACATCGCAATATTGACAGAACGCGAAGCCCATCTCAAGTCCATTTATTCAAAAAGACTACCAAATACAAATACGGCACCCGCATCTTGAACCAAACCTGAATCATCACGAGAGGCCGAAACGATCAAATCAGGTGTTCCATTGGCATTCAAATCACCAAAGAACATCTGGCTACCAAAATTACTATTCAATCCTTGGCCCATACTTTGTCCTGAAAGCAATCCGGACGATTCATCGTTACCGCCCAAATCAATTGTGCCAGACAACGGTCCATAAAAGAAATGAACAGAACCGATATTGCTATCGCCAGATGATGAGATCGCAACATCGTCGTAACCATCCATATTAACATCTCCGATAGACTGTATGGCTTCTCCAAAACGATCGTTGTCAGTTGATCCAACAATGGTTGCTGTGGATGTAATTTCTCCGGAGAGTTCGGTATTGGCACCCAAATATAGTTCCACGTATCCTTTATGAGTACGGCTTGCAGGTGCACCAACCCAAAAGTCATCAAAACCATCGCCATTGACATCCCCAGCCGCTCCAACACTCCCACCGTGTTGCATCCCAAGTCCACCATTCGCAAATGCACTCATGTCTGAAACGGTAAACAATCCATCAAATTGTGTTTCATCACCATACAGCAAATAAATAGACCCATCATCTGAAGCATAATTGGTCGGTGCAGAGATCAGCACATCTGCCAATCCATCATTGTTCAAGTCACCTGCAGCACCCAACACAGAACCAAAAGCATCTCCTTGATTCAGTCCCTCAAAGATACCAAAACTCATTGTAACGGTAGCCGATGAAGCATCTACACCAATCCTACTGATTTCATACAACCCATCTAAATTGTCCACTTGGCCATAAAGCACACCCGCGAAGCCCGCTGCGGACTCTGTGCTGTTACAGGAGCCAAGCAACAACTCTTCATATCCATCGCCATCCATATCCCCACCACTTTCGAGGGCGCAGCCAAGTTCGGCATCTGTCTCAGTTCCATCCAATACAGCATCTGCGATGCCATCCATTGAAAGATCTCCCGATAGACGATTCGTCTGTGTACTGTGCAATACATAAACCACACCAGTAACATCATCTTCTGGAGAAGATACAACGACATCTTTACGTCCATTTCCATTCAAATCAACCAATGCCACTTGTTTTCCGAACCCGTGAACACCATCACTATCTGTTGCAGAACCGACAAATTTCACATCGTATTGTGTTTCCAAGTCACGATCGTATCCAACAGGTCCATACATCAAATATGCCACCCCATCTCCAGAACCTGGAGCACCAACCAACAGATCCATGATACCGTCGCCGTCAACATCACCAACATCAATTGAATTGCCCGCCATCTCCCCTTCCAGATCACCTACCAATGTAGCGCTGGCAGTCATTGCATCTTTTAAACATGAACTCGAACCATCAACTACATCGTCGCAGTCGTTGTCCAAACCATCAAAGCATACCTCAGTAGCATTGGGAGAAATGTTCGAATCAAGATCCTGACAGTCTAGAGCATCTGCTACAAAACCGGTCGGTTGATCACATTGTTGAAGTGAAATATCCGCTCCACCAAAACCATCTAAGTCAGCGTCCACATACCATATTGGTGCATCACCAGGAGCATCCACGCCAGTCCCCTCATCTACACTGCCATCACAATCATCATCAATACCATTACAAAGTTCTGTCGCAGATGGTTTAATACTTGTAGACAAGTCATCACAATCATCTTGATTGTCAGCCTCTCCCAAGTCTGTACATATTAGATCTTCGGAGACAACAGTTGTACCACTTGATGTACCAAATGTATCTCCATCAGCATCTTGATAACACAGTTCAATATCATTACAGTTGCCATCTATTCCATCTGCTGGAGTTTCAACAGCATCGGGAGAAATAGTCGAATTGCTATCATTGCAATCCGTTCCGGCTATTACATCTGATAATACTGGATTCACATCTCCATAGCCGTCACCATCCATGTCTGACATACAAAGAGTTGCATTGGTTTCTAACGAAGCGGCTCCTGGAAATGTTTCCGCACTGCTATCATCACAATCATCCGAATTGGTAGACTCAACATTTCCGGAACAAGTGGTATCTAAACTGTATGTAACTTGACTAGACCCATACCCATCTCCATCACCATCTACATAACAAGCTTCATACCCATCACAATTCTGATCACCACCCAATGCCGTTTCTTCGATCGCACCAGGATAGACTCCATTGTTTGAATCATCACAATCACCGTCTATGGCAACAAAGCCCGTTTGCTCTGAGCAAGCTTGTAATTGTGGTTCATCCGCAGCGCCAAAACCATCACCATCAGCGTCTGTAAACCAAGACAATACATCTACACTCGTTGCGTCATTCACAAGACCATCACAATTGTCATCGTAAGATGTGTCACACCGTTCGTCCATATCCGTATTCACCATCGCCATGTCGTCATCACAATCCGTACCAGCAAAGACATCTGTATTGGCAACCGATTGATCGGCATACCCATCACCATCTTCATCTTTTGTACAATAAGTATCCAACGGGGCTGCTTCATTTTCTGCGGCTCCTGGAAAAGTAAACACATCATTATCGTCACAATCAAGTTGATTGTCGGATTCAAAATCCCCATCACAAGCAAAATTTGCAGAGGCAATTGGAGGCAACATCGAACCAAATTCGTCATTGTCAGAATTTACAAAACACAACTCTTCTTGATTGCAATTTTCATCAACACCATTTGCAGGAATTTCAGCCGCACTTGGCGAAACAGCATTCGTTGTGTCGTCGCAATCAGTACCTGCTACTAAACCTTGACTAAGTTCTGCAACCTCTAAATTAGCATCACCAAACCCATCACCATCCGAATCTCGCATGCAAAATGCACCTGGCTCTTCGTATGCAGCTAAGGGATGTGTAAAAGCATCGGTGTCATCGCAATCCGTACTAATTCTAGAATATGTGTGGCTACCATCAAAACCTTCGTCTGTTGTTTCGACACAATCCGTATCACTTGGAACGCTAACAGGATCTCCTGACCCATATCCATCCCTATCGGCATCAATATAGCAGAGGATGAAACCATCACAATCTTCGTCAACATTCCCTGGGTCTCCAGTAAGTTCTTCCATCTCTGAATTCACATCAGACATAGAGTCATCACAATCACCTTGCATAGAAACAAAATTATCAGGAGCATAACATTGAGATGTCGCTCCAGACATATCATCTCCAAAACCGTCAGCATCTACATCAGGAAACCAATCTGTTTGACCCAGAGCATCTTCGTCTTCATTAGATCCATCACAATCTTCGTCTACCCCTAGTTCATCACACACTTCAACTGCGAAAGGATGGATAGTTGGATCTTGATCATCACAATCATCAGCAGTTAAAACATATCCCGCCGGCTGAAAACACGATTCTACAACGGCTTCTAATTCATCATCCGATAGAGAAACCGCTGAACCATAACCATCACCATCTCTGTCCAAATAAAAGGTTGTTTGAACACCTTCATCAATTTCGCCATCGCAATCATTGTCTATATCATCACAGACTTCTTCTGAAGGATTGCCTATAGCGTCATCACTGTCATTACAATCTTCGCCTGCTTTCACACTATTTGGATCTTCAGGAGCTACAAATCCATCTCCATCCTTATCAGTTTGACAAGCCATAAGAGAGATGCTGAAAAGTATATTGGGAATCAAAGAGAATGTCTTCATTTTTCGTACCAAAACAAGAGTTGAACAATAGTATTGTTGCTATCATACCAAAGTGATGTTCAACTGGGTAGTTTTCATGTCGAAATAATGATGTTTCTTATAGAAATTATTTCAATTTAGACTTTGCTTCTGCTGCTGCCTTAGATTTGGGATACTCCGTTATGACGTCATTGTAAAAAATGCTAGCATTCTCTCCTTGGCCCATAGCTTCAAAACATTCGCCTTGGCGCAACAAAGACCACGACGCAAATGGAGACTTCGGATGACGATTCAACACATCTTGAAACCGTCTTGCAGATTCTGGATAGTTTTTGCTATTGAACGCAGCCTCAGCCAGTCGATAGCGTACTTCGGGCTCAATAGACGATCGTGGGTGTTCTTTTAACAAACGATTTAAAACAGCCTCTGCGGCTTCTTCTCGTCCAGCAACCAAATGTTCCTTAGCGAGTTTGAGGAGTTGTTCTGGAGTTGATGTCGATTGTGTTTGTTCTGTTGGAGACTGAGTGGTCGCAATATTACTGCTGAGATTGTTCTGTGCTTCTGTATTTGTAGTGTCAACAGTCCGTTCGCCCTTTACGATTTGTTCGTTTGTAGGAATACCAGTTGGTTGTTGTACACTTGCAGATCCGGAATCCAGAGTGTTGGAAGCAGATGCAGCAGAGGTTGTTGAATCAACCGTTTGTCCAGGTGCAGGTGTCGTGAGTCCCAATGAATTCTCTAAGAAAACAGCCCTTTGCTCCAACCAATCCAAACGAAATTGAGCATCTTCTTGTTGGCCCTTGACAGTGCCATCCATCTGTTCCATTTGAAAATGAATCTGTTCCATTTCACCACGCATGTTGGCCATTTCAACCAATACTTGATCCATACTTTCCAATTTCAACATCTCATCTTGACTGCGAGCCCTCGTGACACTTTCGATTTGTGAAATCCGGCGTTCCACTTCATTCATTTTTAAGATCAATGAATCCACTTCCGCAATGCTATTCATCAAGTCTTGTGTAGCGGAGGTCCCAGTTCTATCTTTTGGACATCCCAATAATAAACCAACTGTCAAAATTGAAATCATATTCTCTCCAAATCATGACCAAACACGATCCTATGTGTTTCTAGAAAGGAATCAAGTCAAGTGCAAAAAGGTATTCTAACATTTTATCAACAGACTTTATACGAATAAAAGCAGCTACAAATAAAACTGACCGCACTTAAACTATTCAGTATCACTGTACAATAATTTCTACACGTCTATTTTGCTGGTACGCAGATTCTGAAGCACCTTGAACAGCCGGCTTTTCTTCTCCGTGGGAGACTGTTTTCATATTAGAATCCACAATACCCTTACTCAATAAAAATCGCTTGGCAGAATCTGCACGCCGTTGACCCAATGCAATATTAAATTCAGTTGTTCCACGTTCATCACAATGCCCCTCTACACGAAGTTGCAAATTGTTTCGCAACCAACATTCACTGTTCTCAAAGATCGCTTGTTCAGAATCGGCAGTCAGACTGTCTTTGTTTAATTCAAAGTACAATGTCAAATCATCACATTCTTCTACTGTACTGTCTGTTAGACTTCCAACCTGCAAGGCTTCATACAAAGTATGCTTCATTGATGACGGATTGCTAACAGTAACATTGTACATACCGCTATCCATAGGATTCGCACTGATGTTCAACTCTGTTTCACTGACAAAGTTGGTGGAGAAGTTGCGATCACCGACTTGAACCATCGCGCCTTCTTCGAACCCTTTCCCATAAATGGTGGCATCGAAAGAAACTCCTGCATCGACAACATCCGGTTGGAAATCGGTAACGCGGATCTCTGCAGTGGGCTGAATGACTTCAACAGCCTCATCAGTATCCAATGCTTTACACTCTTGCTCATTTAAAAAAGGCTTCTGACAAGGGTCTTTACAATTAGCCGCGAAAAACATCGGCATAGTAAACAACAGCATTTTTTGGGAATTCAGAGCTTTAAACAAACGCACATCCATCATAATAGGGCCTCAAATGTAGTGGGAATATGGACAGTGTAGAATACAAATCTTTACATGTAAAGACTTTATCTCAATATTACTCGAAGTTCAAACGCTCAATGAAAGAATATTATTCCAAGAATGTTCATGGAACTGTCGTTCCCAAATTGAATATACTGTGCACTCAAAATATAAGGGAGACTTTCATGACTGGAATGCTTGGGATCTATTGGGGCACTTTTTTGTTTGGAGCTATATTGATTGCCTCATCTATCTTTCTTGGCGATGGTGATGGTGATGGCGATATGGACAAAGATGTTTCCTTTGACAAAGACTTCTCTCTGGATGTAGATGGTGAGGCCGGTGGAGACTTTGATTCAATGGGATGGCTTCCGTTTTTAAGTTTACGGTTTTGGACCTTCTTTTTGGGGCTTTTCGGCCTCAGTGGAATCATGTTGACTGGACTGGATACTGGCTTTACCACAACATTGGTAACTTCTGGATTTCTTGGAGTGGGAATGGCCTATCCGATTTCCTATTTGTTTCAGCATCTTAAAAGAGATTCGGTTACCTCAAATACCAGTTCCGAGACATATACACAAGAAATGGCCACGACTCTATTGCCATTCAACCCAAATGGACAGGGAAAGATACGCATCTCAAATGGAGGTGAACTAATTGATGTCATCGCCACCAATCCTACCTCACATTCTATTGAAGAAGGGGCCGAGGTGCTTATTGTATCTATGGATGATGGTATTGCCACAATTAGTCCAGTACTTAGAATAGAAAAAGACTCATAAATCGCTTAGATCTACTAAATCGTTAACCAAATCAACATCAAAGGAAACAATTATGGAAGCAATTTCATTCTTTGTGATTCTAGCCGTTGCCGTAATGGTCGGCATTGGAATCATCAAACGCATTTTAATCATTGGACGCCCAAATGAAGTCCTCGTTTTTTCAGGGGGCTCCAATACAACCAGTTCAGGGAAAACCGTTGGATACAAAACACTGATCGGTGGTAGTCGTGCTCTGTGCGTCCCAATTATCCATCGTGTTGAACGAATGACCCTCATTACTTTACCAATTGATATTCGTGTAACCAATGCATACTCAAGTGGTGGGATCCCGTTGGATGTTCACGCCGTTGCCAATATCAAAGTGTCATCAGATGAGAAAATCATTGGAAATGCCATTGAGCGTTTTCTTGGTCAAGATCCAAAAGAGATTCAACGGGTCGGTAAAGAAACATTGGAAGGTCATCTTCGTGGTGTACTTGCCACTTTGACACCTGAAGAAGTCAATGAAGACCGATTGAAGTTTGCACAAGCTCTTATGGAAGAAGCCGATAGAGATTTTGACAAACTGGGATTGCATTTGGATACACTCAAGATTCAAAATGTTACCGATTCCACAAACTATTTGGAAAGTATTGGACGTAGAAGAATTGCAGAAGTCATCAGAGATGCTGAAATCGCTGAATCTACTGCAAAGGCAGAATCCAAAGAGATGGAGTCTCAATACAAGCAGGAAGCCAAAGTCGCTATGGAAACAGCACAGACAACAATTGTTGAATCCGAAAATGATTTACGTACACTCCAAGCAAAGTTGGATGCCAACGTAGAATCAGCAAAAGAGGAAGCCCTAGCGGCCGCTCGTGAGGCAAAAGCCGAAGCAGAAGCGGAATTGCAAGAGATTCGTCGAGAATTAGAACAGATTCGATTGGTAGCGGATCAAGTATTACCAGCCGAAGCCGATAAAACAGCAAAAGAAAACAATGCTCGTGGTGCCGCCGCATTTCTTGAAGAAAATGGTAAGGCAAAAGCAAGGGTTCTCAAAATGATGACTGAGGCATGGCTCAGCGCTGGTGCTGATGCAAAAGACATCTTCTTAATACAACAACTTGAAGAAGTATTGGAAACTGTTGTCAGTCGAGTCAAAGGTTCATCTGTATCTGAAGTGGTGCTGTTGGATGGTGGGGATGGTTCTGCTCTCCCAACATACATCTCCAGTTACCCAGCCGCCGTTCGTCAAGTACTCGAAGAATTAAAAGCGTCAACGGGTATAGATGTGACTGGCATACTTTCTGGAAACAAATCTCTTCCCACACAAAACGAGGAACAATAAGTCATGGATGATACATTAATTAACGTCGTTGTGACCGCATTGGTCGTCTCCATAGTTGGTCTTTCTTCTGTCGTGTATATTTTACGCAACCTGATTTACGTATGTGGTCCAAATGAGGTCCTCATCTTTGCAGGTTCTGTAACCAATACACCAACAGGTACACGTGGATACCGAGTTATTAGAGGTGGACGTGGCATGCGTATTCCCCTCTTGGAAACTGTTGACACACTCAATCTTACCAATATGATTATTGATGTTGCCGTAAGCAATGCCTATGCTCGTGGTGGTATTCCTCTTTCCGTAAGTGGTGTAGCCAATATTAAAATTGCTTCTCAATCTCCACATTTGGACAATGCCATCCAACGTTTCACAGGTAAATCTCGAAAGGAAATTATTCGCATTGCTAAAGAAACCTTGGAAGGAAACTTACGTGGCGTTTTGAGTCAACTGACACCTGAAGAGGTAAACGAGGACAAAACACGGTTTGCTGAAAAGTTGTTGGAAGAAGCTGATCATGATTTGGCACGTTTGGGATTGGGGTTGGATACACTCAAAATTCAAAATGTTACCGATGATCGTGGTTTCTTAGATTCGATTGGTCGAATTAGATCTGCAGAAGTTATCAAAACGGCAACAATATCAGAGGCAGAAGCCCACGCACAAGCTACCAAAAAAGACGCCATCAATCTTCAACGTGCCCGAATGGCGGAGATTGAAAATCGTCGAAAAGAGATTGAAGCAGAATCACAGCGAAAAATCAGAGATGCCAATACAAAAGCGGCAGCACTGGTGGCTGAAGAGCGCGGTCGAATCCAAGCACAAATATCTCGTTCCAAGGCCGATATCAAGGTGCAAAAGGCTCGTGTTGAACAAGTACGTCGCCAATTGGAAGCCAACCTCATTGAACCTTCAAAGGCAGAAATGAAGGCTTCGATTGCAACCGCCAAAGGGGACTCTGCGAAAATCATCGAAGATGGTAAGGCCACTGTTGCAGTTCTCAATGAAATGATTGCAACCTGGAAGGCTGGTGGTGAGAACGCCCGAGACATTTTCTTGATGCAGAAACTACAGTCCGTCATGACAGCGATGGTTTCATCAATTGAAAGTATTGAAGTGGATAAGATTACTGTCTTACCAACTTCAAATGGTTCGAGTGATTCCACAGGTGCAAACCTTGCAAAACTCAACGAAGAAGTTCAAGCCTCTGTTGGTGTTGATATTCCTGCTTTGATTGACGCATGGAAACGTTCTCAAGAACGCAAATAATCTTTCTTTCCCAGGAAATCTCCTAGGAAAGAGTGCCTACAAATATTTCGGAGTGGACAATCTTAGATTGAATCACTCCGATTTTATTTTTTTGGATACAAAACGAGCCAACTTCCAAGTTCTTCTGACGAAATAGGTTCATTCCACTGACCATCTACTTGAAAATACAATTTCGAAATGGCTCCATCCAAATACAACCCATCCCGACAGTGCAATCGTTCACGCATCAAAGAGGCCAAATCGTAAAATCGAACTGGCTCTAGTGAAATTATCCAATGAACCTGTGTATCCGATATACAAACCCCGTTTCGAATGTGTAGATTGGAGGATGTTGAAACAAGATCAGAATGATAAACACCGTCTTGAAGCAACAGTGGACCAGACTGAGTAGCCAATCTCCACTTTTCAGAAGCATCAAAAGTTGTAGAAGACACAATGTGTGGTTGATTTTGGTCATCAATAGCAAAGACGCCATTGGGAAGTAAAAAGAAGTTCCCCTTCCCTTTGTTTAAGTTGATGGGAACCGTTTGTACTCCTTCCACAATCTGCAATCCCACTGGACTATGATCTGCATGATACATTCCAGCGTTCATCATTGCAATCGGGTTCTTTTCTTTTACCAAGTTTACTACGACAAAGGCACTGGGAGAAGAACTCAACCCAATGTGATGAGTCCGTAGAGAGATATTGAGGACTCTATAAGTCTGTTTGTTGTGTTGTATCGTTTCAACACCAGAACTGGTTCGCTGTCTCGTGTTTAATTTTAAAGGCTCATCTTCATCGGCTACAGTATCTGGTGAACCGCATAGCCCTAGGACCACAACCACACCATAGAATTGTAATGATAAAGACCTCCTCATATTCTAACTGTATCACCAATTGGTAGAACCATCGGTTGCGCACCACAGGCTTCGACATCTTTTATAAAGCCCTCTAAATCTACTTGGGGAAGCAAGTATTGAGCGGAAGACTCAAATGGAATCCAAAAACAATCCCAATGACAAGCCATTACAATCTTGGGCTTGGTAAGCGCAATGGCTTCTTCTATAAAATTAGGACGCGCAGCACGACCGATTGCACACAAGCAAAGAACATCAACTTCTATCCCTCTCCACTCATCTGCAAAGAATTCCGCCGAATCAACATGTAAGAAACGAAGTCCCCCCGTTTCAATGTACCAATTCAATACTTTACCATGTTTAAATTGCCAATAATAAGAAGGCCATTTGAAATCTGGTGCAATATTTCCAGGCAAGGTCACTCTATTGAAATACACTTTGCCATGGGCTGATGGTAATCCGCGCACCATTGCAGACGGACCACAAGAAATATCCTCACGACCATTCGTTACAACAATTTGTTCTTCTGGGATACCTGCCGCTTTCCCCACTCGTGCAACATCTTCAGAACCAATTAATCTAGCACCTGTTTGATGACACAAGCATGGGGCATCCAAAATGTGATCATGATGGGAATGTCCCACCAACACATCATCCGCCTGAGGAATAATCTTCTGCACCAACTTGTCATCGGATATCAACTTACTGAAAGCATGCTGCTGTAAAGAAGGTCTAGAGACATAAGGGTCAACAACAATGTTCCTATCCGGTGTGGAAAAAATGAACCCTGCAGTACCTAAGTAGGTTACAGAAATAGAGGATAGCAATGCTTCAGGACGTCTCTCAAGACCCTTATGAAAAGGCAGTATCGGACTCAATGGTATGTTCGAAAGTAGATTTGTCAGCATTACACACTCAAAAGATAACAACTTTGCGCCCAGCAAACCTCGGAGGTCACATTTCACAAGTCTATGGAAAAACAGAGGGACTCAAGAAGAGCGAACACAACACCCTTCTTCAGTTGTATAACCGTAATGCGTCACGGAATCGATTCATCGATGCACATCTGGGTCGACAGTTAACAAAAGCATCTCGCAGTATAAACAGACAGGTCGGACTGTTAATCGATCGTGGTGGAAATATTACACATGTAATTGTTGGAGATGCACACCAGATTTTCATACCAGATTTGTCTAGACACAGAGCCGGGGTAAACCGATTTAGAGGGTTGCGACTCATCCACACCCACTTGCGTAAAGAAAATCTAAATCAGGATGATTTCACAGATTTAAGTTTGTTGCGATTGGATACCATTGTTGTCGTACATTCTGATATGTCAGGAGAGCCCTTAAATACCGAGTTCGCCTATCTTGATCCCCAAGCCAAAGAGGGTAAAGACCCTTGGAAGGTAGAGCATCGCAAATCCATTTTCGATTGGTCCGACGATTTTTTGGTCTTTATTGAAGACATCGAATCTCAATTTTCCAAGAAAGATAGAATAACAAAAATCAAAGGTAAGGATGGTGTCATTCTCGTTGGTGTTGGTACCAAATCCAAAGATGAGGCGCACTCAAGCATTGAAGAATTGGCAAGACTGGCAGACACTGCTGGTTTTCAAGTCATGTCTAAGCATCTACAAATGCGTAGAAAAATAGACAGTAAATTGGTTGTTGGGAAAGGAAAGTTGCAAAATATCTTAATTGAAGCAATGCAAGTCGATGCAGATGCCTTGGTATTCGATCAAGAATTGACCCCTTCTCAGCTACGAAACATTGCTACCGCAACCAATTTAAAAGTCATCGATCGTTCACAACTAATATTGGACATCTTCGCCAAAAGAGCGAAAACACGCGAAGGAAAGTTGCAAGTTGAAATCGCACAACTTCGATATCGGATGCCCAGACTCAAAATCATGCCGACTGCGATGAGTCGTTTAACGGGTGGTATTGGTGGACGTGGTCCTGGTGAAACAAAGTTAGAGATCAATCGACGTCGAGCTGACGAACGACTAACAAAACTGGAAAAAGATCTTAAAAAACAGAGTAAAGTTCGAAATGAACAGCGAAAAAGAAGGCGTAAAAACAGAGTGCCCCAAGTCTCGTTGGTGGGCTATACCAATGCCGGGAAATCAACCTTATTGAATACCATCACACATTCAAAAGTTGTCGCTGAAGATCAATTGTTTGCCACTCTAGATCCAACATCTCGACGCTTTCGTTTTCCACTGGATAGAGAAATTATCCTTACCGATACTGTGGGCTTCATTCGAAATCTTCCCAAGGAGTTGATGAAAGCATTTGAATCGACCTTTGAAGAAACAACCATGGCAGAACTCATTGTACACGTTGTAGACGCTGGAGACCCTGAGATGGACATTCACATCCAAGCCGTAGAAACGACGTTAAAGGCATTGGGAGGCGAACAAATTCCAAGAATGATGGTCTTCAACAAGTGTGACACCATTGATGCTGAGGAACGTTCTGAATGTGCCGTAAAATACAATGGACTCTTGTGTTCCGCCATTACAAAAGAAAACCTCAAAGA
>Ga0206130_10005430_pt1 | contig 15082 bp, 10 predicted proteins | sample Helgoland_Spring_9_FD_148637 | JGI IMG/M metagenome (GOLD analysis project Ga0206130, IMG submission 148637) | Pelagic subsurface seawater microbial communities from Kabeltonne, Helgoland, North Sea - Helgoland_Spring_Bloom_20160512_1 | ecosystem: Environmental > Aquatic > Marine > Epipelagic ... | reverse complement strand
CTAAGATTGTTCATATTAGCTATTAAGGTATCAATCATAGTATTTCCAACAAAGAAAATATTTTTATTATTCACTCCATTTTTTTTTAAATTTTCGTTTGCATATTTACTAGTTGTAAAAAAATAATTCGTAATTGAGTCGGTCAGAATTCTATTAATTTCCTCAGGCATAGACCAATCTCCAGCCCTAATTCCTGCCTCAACATGGGCGACTGGAATACATAGTTTCTGAGCAGTGATAGCACATGCAGCTGTGGAATTTACATCACCAACAACTAAACATAGATCACTAGGTTTTCTTAATAAAAGCTCTTCATAAGACACCATAATAGCAGCGGTCTGCTGAGCCTGAGTGCCAGAACCAACATTTAAATTTATATCTGGAATTGGAATGCCTAACTGAGTAAAAAAATCTCCAGACATTTTTTTATCATAGTGCTGCCCCGTATGCACAAGTCGGTAATCAATATTAAAATTTGGTGATCCCTTTCGATTTTCAATACTCTTTATAATAGGTGCAATTTTTATGAAATTAGGCCGCGCTCCCGCAATAATATCAATTATTTTCATTTTATTGACTCACTTATTTCAATTGCAATTCTACTAACTTCAAGAATTTCGTCAAAAGCAATTGGAGATCCCTTATTTTCAGCAATAGCATCAACAAATTCGGAAACACAATCAATTTGGCCCTTGTCTTGATTCCATAAATTGAATTTTTTAAACTCGTCCCAGCCATATCCATATAATTTTCGATAATTATCTAATTGGAGTATCTTATTCCCAACAAAAACCTCTAGTCTTTCTTTAGATACTGAGCTTGAACCATTTGAAAAATAATTAATTATTCCAATTGATCCATCAACAAACTTAAGTGATATTGAAATCGTGTCATTTGTATCAGATTCCATACATATTTGCTGCCAAGATGCTATCTTGGAGCCAGACAAAAATCTAAATAAATCAATAAAATGGCACGCCTCGCCCACAATTCTTCCCCCTCCAATACTTTTATCTTGGGTCCAATGATCTTTAGGGATAGATCCCGCATTTATGGTCATTACGAATGATTTTTGATCTTTGCATGGGGCTAATAGCTGTTTCATTTTTTTTATTTGTGGAGAAAATCTTCTATTAAAACCCACCATAATAATAGGTTTTTGTTTTAAATCATCTGCAACTGAGGAATATGCTTTCTCTATTTCGCCTAATTCAGTCATAGTTATACAAAGTGGTTTTTCCACGAAAATATTTTTACCCGCTTTTATACCCTCTAAAACATAATTTGCATGCGAGTTATGTCGCGTAGTAATTACAATCGTATTAGTATTCTTATCTGTAAATAAATATTTAGTGTCAGTTGTTGATTCCTTAAATCCGTATTTTTTACCTAAAGTCGTGCCACTTACACCGACACTTGATGCGATACTTGAAAAAGTGACTTTAGCTTTTTTAAACGCTGGGATTAAGGTAGATGATGCATAACCACCTGCACCAATAAAGCTGGCATTTACCTCAGATTTATAAGTATTTTTAATTTCTTTTTTAGAACCAAAGTCCAATTTAATATTCTGAGAAGCGGAAGTTTTCCCAGAATTGGGATATTTTAACAATATACCTAAAGAGTCTTGAGGGCTTGTAATTAAATCATAAGCATCGTTAGCATCTTCAATATCAAATGTGTGCGATATAAGAGGCTTTAAAACTAGCGCGCCAGATGCCATCATATCTAAAACAGCTTCCAAATTCCTTTGCTCAGTCCAGCGGACAAAACCAAACGGGTAGTCGTTACCTTTTTCTTCATAATTAGGATCATATCTTCCAGGACCATAAGAGCAAGATACTTGAAATGTTAACTCTTTTTCATAGAAATCCGCTCTGGAAAGATCTAAACCTGTAACGCCCACCAAGACAATCCGTCCTCTTTTTCTGCACATTAGCGCGGCTTCATGAACTGGCTGACTACTTGACGTTGATGCTGTTATAATTACCGCATCCACGCCTCGACCTCTTGAAAATATTTCCGCTGCCTTAAGAGGGTCTTCTTTGTTAGATAGATTAACTACTTCAGCGCCAAAACCTTTTGCTAATTTACATTTGGTTTCATCAAAATCTATACCAATCACTCGGCAACCATGAGCCCTTAATAATTGGACAGTTAATAACCCAACCAAGCCTAATCCTGTTACCACAATCGTTTCTCCAAGGGTTGGTGCAACTAACCTAATACCCTGAAGCGCTATTGAACCAAGAACAGTAAAAGCAGCCTCTTCATCAGAAACGTTACTTGGAATTTTAGCGCAAAGATTAAAAGGCACCCTGACAATCTCAGCGTGCTTTCCATTTGAAACTAATCTATCTCCAGCTTTAAAATTACTTTCACCTGCACCAACCCGCATTACCGTTCCAACATTACAATATCCCAACGGTATAGGTTCCTCCAATTTTGCAAAAACTGTTTCAAGAGTTGGCTTTATGCCATTGGTTCCCATTTTTTCAACAACAAGTTTAACTTTGTCAGGTTGTTGTCTAATTTTTTGGTAAACATTCGCTTTACCAAAATCGACCAACATTCTTTCTGTTCCGGCTGAGACAAGTGATATACTCGATCTGATTAATGCATGCCCTGCAGAGACGCATGGACTTGGCATATCTTGGACAGTTGTCTTTCCATCTTTTAGTGATTGAAATATTTGTTTCATAGCTATTTTCTTACCTTTATTAACATAAATAGACCTGAGTTAGGCAGAACTGATTGAATTAATTTTCTAGGCCATATCTTTCTGGCTAAATTAATTAAAACTCCCCTATGTCTTTGGCCTGCCTCAGATTGTAATAAATCACCATGTGTCAAAATAGTTTTAATCTCGATTATAGAAAAATCACTGAATAGTTTTCTCGCTTGTTTCTTTGAATAAGCTTTTGTACCTGGACTTTCTAAATATTTAGAATAAATCGTATCAAGGCTAGTAAATGGTCTTAACCGGAGAAGGCCGTAACGAAGCCATAGCATTAAGCCAATTAAGCTCCATTTATGATAAATCATAACTTTAGCTACACCGCTTGGCTCTAAAACTCGATGGATTTCACTTATAGCCCTTTCAGTGTTTGGACTATGGTGTATCACGCCCCAAGAATATACTACTTCGAAACTATTATCCTCGAACCGTAAATTTTCAGCATCGCCTACACTTAACGATGACTCAAGTCCAAATAAATTCAGCCTAGCTTTCGTATACTCAATTGCGCGTTCCGTAAGATCAATCCCATAAGTTGTTGCTCCTGCTTCAATAAATTTTTGATGATCTGCTCCCAAGCCAACGCCAATCTCTAAAATTTTTTGATTTTGTGATAATTCAAACTCAGCAAAATCTATGATGTATGGCTCTAATTCATATCTCTTCTGTGATTGTTTTTCAAACCCGCCTTTATCATGCCCATCTAAATAGAGTTCTTCACCACATGACGCATTATTCCAAAAGTCATGTACTTTTGTTTTATCATTTCTCATATCAACACATTTTCACCTCAAAAACCTAATTTAATCGACAAAAGATCTACACCAAATTTCAAGACAAAGTATTGAAAATAATGTATACGAAGCGTCTACTTTACCTTGATCATTAGCAGTTATTAATTCTTGTATTGCTTTGGCATCAAATAATCCTCGCCTGTTGACACTTTCAAGTGAAAGAAAATCCCCTAGAAGTTCCCTTAACTCAACTCGCATCCAACGCCTTAATGGTGCACCAAATCCTGTTTTGGGTCTATAAATAATATCATTTGGCAGATAATTTTCCATAGCTTTCTTCAAAACCCATTTCCCTACACCATTTTTTTGCTTGATCCTCAAAGGAATTTTTTGAGCAAATTCAACCAAATCGTTATCCAGAAATGGGACCCTTACTTCTACGCTATTAGCCATCGACATTTTATCGGTATAATTCAAATTATGATCTGTCAAAAAAAACCTTTGTTCTAGAGAAAGCATTTTATCCAATGGATCCTTTGAAGCTAATGATAGAGGTGACAAAAAATCAATCATTGGCAAGACGGCTTCAGTCTTAAGAAACTCATTCTTTAGTTTTGGATTAAAAAGTTTGACCAAATCAGACCTTCTTGACCAAACAAAAAAATTAGCAAGCCTTTCCTCGTCAGTTAGAGCGGACCCATTAAAAAATTTGGTCACTTTTCTAAAATAGGTATTTCTTTGGTCAAGCATGGACGTTATATTTTCAATGCTCAGACGTATGGATTTAGGCATCCACCTCCAATACTTTTCTAGATCAATAGCCTGATGACGTCTGTAACCAGTAAATAAGTCATCTCCCCCAGCACCTGACAGCAGCACAGAAATATTCTGCTCTTTAGCGAGCTTACTTATATACTGCAAATTAAAGGCAGCTGGATCCGCCAATGGCTCATCAAGCTGCCTTACCATATCAAAAATATCATCTGATATTTTTTTTGAGTCGATAGAAATAACATTTAGATCCACACCTAGAAAATCTGCCGCTCGTCTCGCATATGGCAAGTCGTCAATAGTACCTTCATCGCCTCCTCCAATAGTCTCAATGGTAAAACAGCTAATATTAGGATCTCTTGATTTCGCTATTGCCACAACAGCACTTGAATCTAATCCACCTGATAAAAAAGCCCCAACTGGAACATCCGAAACTAACTGCCTCTCAACGGCTTGCTTTAAATAAAAAGCTGTTCCCTTGATTGCATCAGCCGTAGATAAGTTAGCTTTTACATTCCTAAAAATCGGCAGCTTAAACCATTTCCATCGCTTTATAATTTTGCCTGCCTTTACTAACAGCGCTTCGCCCGGAAGTATTTTTCGTACACTTTTTAGTGGTGTACCCTCTCCAGGGCACCATAAAAAACTTGCATATCGATTAAGGGATTCCAGATCTAAATCTGTTTCACCAGGAAGGAGATATCGCAAACCCTTTATTTCGCTTGAAAAAGAAAACCCTTCTTTAGTTTCAGAAAAATACAAAGGTTTCACTCCAAACCTGTCTCTTGCAATAAAAATTGTTTCTGACCTACAATCAAACAATGCAAATGCAAATATACCATTCAGTTTGTCTAGCATTTTCTCGCCTTCTGCAAAGTATAGATTTAATAGCACTTCAGTGTCTGAATTACCTCTAAATTGGTAGCCTTTGTCTTTTAGTTCCTTTCGTAAATCTTTAAAATTATAAATTTCTCCATTAAACACTAATACTATTTGACCATCATCACTAACCATCGGTTGATGCCCTAAAGGAGAAAGATCTTGAATAGAAAGGCGGTTGTGGCCTAATCCAATATTTAAATTTTTACTAAAAAACGTACCTGAGTCATCTGGGCCTCTATGTTTAATTGCTAATAATCCAGCTTTAAGATTGTGCTCATTAAAATCTCCAGAATAACCTATCAAACCACACATTTTTTCCTCTTTCAGATCACTCAATGACCGAATAAATCAGTTTTTCTAATTTTAAAGATGCTTTTTCTACTGAAAAATTCTCAGCACTGAACTCATGACCTTTCAATGCGATAGTGTGCCTTAAATGGTCATCATCAATTAATCTTAAGATTGCAGATGTTAAAGACACTTCGTTTTTAGGAGGTACTAATAAAGCCTCTAAATCGTGAGTAAGAATATCTGGAATATTTCCAACTGATGTCACTATTACGGCAAGACCCGATGCCATTGCCTCAATAACTGCATTTGGAAAACCTTCTGCCCAAGATGGAAGTACTAATATATCTGAATCGTCTAACAATTCTTCCAAATGGGTACCTTCGATCCACCCAAAGAATGTTACGAGATCCTGTATACCTCTTTTGCGAACCAATTCTTTTGCTTCATATTCACGACTACCTCCACCAGCAATGGAAATTTTAAATTTATTTTCCTGTTTAATATTTGAGCAGGACTCAATAAAATCAAAAATTCCCTTTTCCTCTTCAAGCCAGCCAAGATAAAGAATATTCAATGGTTTTTTTCTTTTAGTTTTAAGCTTTTGTTTACCTATACTTAGCAACCTATCAGTTGCTGTCCAATTAAATATAATTGGACAGTTATGATCTGAAAAACCTAAAGTCTCAAGAGCAAAGGTTTTCCATGCTGGCCCCTGGCACAACACTTTATTCGCGGCTCTAAAAGCCCATTTGACCCAAAGCCTATTAAATGAAGACACTTTAACTTGATCTAAAAGTGGCCCCCCTCTAGGGAACATAAATACTGGAATTCTTAGAAAAAATGCTATCCATGACATTAACCCTTTTTCAAGCAAACTAGCCCCAATTGATGGAAACAAAATGATGACTTTAGGTCTCTGAACTATTAGTTTTATCAAATATTTGAGTGTCCTAATTACAGCAAAAAATAACCTTATAACCAACGGTGGAATGGGATTACTTCTTTGAGTGCTATCTATGGTTAGGACTTCAAATTTTTTTGAAAAAGATGACTTAAGTAATGTCGAGCATGACGTAACAATCCCACCAAATATTTTATTATTTAACCCCGGAAAGCCGCCAACAATAAGTACTTTGTGTTTTTTAATGTCTAGCCTCCATCCAAAGCGATAACTGCAATAATTTCCATAATAAAAATCCACCTTCAAGCTTGCCGCTACGATGTTCTTGAAGTTTCTTTTCTACTAATTTTTTATTTAGACCAAAATATTCTGTGAATTGAGTATTTAACAATCTGTCTTGGGCAAACTTGTATAAAGACGTTCTTAGCCAAAATTCATATGGCACACCAAAACCTGTTTTAGGTCCATCAAGGATTGAAGACGGCAAGCGCCCTCTTTGAGAATTCCGCAAAATGATTTTATTTTGATACCTATCAACTTTCCATTTGGTCGGCATGCCTACAGATATTTTTAGTAAATTTTCATCTAAAAGAGGTACCCTGGCTTCAATTCCTGCTGCCATTGTAGCTCTATCCACTTTAGTTAAAAATTGAGATGGCAGTTGAACTGTTAGGTCAGTTAGCAACATTTTTTGTATCGGATCCTTGACTTTAAATCTATCAGCCGCTTGCCTATATGCTAAAAATGGATCTGTCGCCAAATTAAGTTGATGTCTCTTGTCTTCAGTCAGTAATATATTTGGATTGTTATAGAGAGTTTCTAACGTTAAAAGTAAACCCATTCGCATAGCTGGATCCGGATTTGTTATTGCATCGTACATGCGAGACACTCTATTACCTTGTTTGCCAGCTTTTCTGAAAATATAAGATAGGCGTGGAGGAAGGAATTTAAAATATTTGATATTATTTAAAATCTGGTATCGCCTATAGCCTGCAAATAGTTCGTCACCACCATCACCTTGCAATACCACTTTTACTGAAGGATCTAATTCTTTGCACATGAGATATAAAGGTATATTTGCCGCATCGGCGAATGGTTCGTCATGGGCTTTAGCCAAAAGAAGCATCACTTCGGAAATATTCGAACCACTAATTTCCAATTGGTTATGGTTTAAACCTAAGTGAGTTGCTACCAACTTGGCTTTTTCCGACTCATTAATACCTTTCTCGAAATCAAAGCTGGCCGAATAACTATTTATATCGCCTGGTCTGAACTGTATTGCTGATGCCGCTATTGCAGATGAATCGATACCTCCACTCAAGAAAATTCCAACTGGTACATCTGAACAAAGTTGCCTTTCAACAGAGGTATCCAATGATTGCTTGAGCAGTTTCGTTGCTTCATCTCTACTAGCTTCCTCTAAAGGGCTATCAAGCCACTCCTCTATTTGCCACCAACTCACTATTCGTCGATTATTTCCGTCAACTATAAGGCATTGACCTGGAAGCAAGGACTTAACACCACTATAAAAGCTTCGATCTCCATACACATTGCCATACCATAGATATTCAGAATAGGCTTGATCGTTTAAAGAGACATCAATACCTCCAGCAACCAGTAATGACTTAATTTCTGAACCAAAAGCTAATCCCATAGACGAATCTGCATAAAAAAGAGGTTTAACTCCTAGCCGATCTCGCATTAGAATTAATCGCTCTATAGATGGATCCCATAATGCATAAGCAAAAATACCCTCTAATTGCTTCAGCCCATCAAATCCCCATTCGTCATAAACGTGTAATATTACTTCAGTATCAGAAGTCCCTCGAAACTTATGGCCGCGTGAGGATAATTCTGTTCGTAATGATTGATGGTTATAAACTTCTCCATTATAGACGATAACTGGGCCATTTTCTCGAACTTGCATGGGCTGAGAGCCATTGTCTGAGAGATCAATTATTTTGAGCCGCTGATGACCAAGTGCTATTTTTTTGTCTATATAAATACCCTTTTTGTCTGGTCCACGGTGAGCTAATGTTGAAGTCATTTTCTCAATAACTCTTTTCAGCTCTTGTTTTCTATGTTCCCCATGGGAATTATGAACAAATCCAGTCAAACCACACATGCCATTACCTCTCTTCCAGCACTGTATTTGGTAATCCATACATTTTAATGAAATTTTCTTGATACGACTGCCAGTCATAGTCGCTTTTTGCTAATTTAGTACTTCTTTCTGAATATGATTTTTTATTAGTCTTAAATGACTCTATAAATTCTAGTAACTGATCATATTGATCATCCAAATCATCTGGAGAAATTAACATTCCCAAATTACTTTCTTTAATGTGATTACTGGTATCTCCAGTATTAGGTGAGCCGATGACTGCAAGTCCTGATGCAATATATTCTGCAAATTTAACTGGTGATGCCGCTTTATTGAGGTCTCTATCATCTCTTAAAAAAAACGCTATATCAGCAATACAAAGCATAGAGAAAACCTCAGATCTTGATAAATTACTTATCTGCAGAGACGAGCCAAATTTATCTAATCCAACAACATCGGAGGGGAATGAATGTGGGTCCGAATTTGTAAGCAAAATAAATTTTATTTTCTTGCAATCAGTACAGAGCCTTGACCATAACTTAAGCATTTCTGGAACTTTTTGGTAGTGACTTAAGCCTCCAGAGTAAAGAAGCACTATTTCCCCTTTAACAATGCCTAATTTTTCTCTTTTGAGCAAAATTTCTTCTTTGCTTGATCCAAATTTGGAAGTATTAACACAACTCGGAATGATGGAAATATCTTTATTAACCCACATTCTTTTTTTAATAATTTCTTTTAAAATACTTGAAACGACAGAAATATGTGAAGAGCAAGCTATGGCTATTTGTTCTAAAAATAAGTATATTTTGGCTTTTAAATAATTAGTTCCAATAGCTTTTGTTTCATCAAGCAAGTCGCCTCTGACATCATAAATATAGGGCATAGGTCTAATAGGTTTCGATAGGAGAATAAGTAGTGCACCCCATAGACCTCGCGCATAACCATTCGAGATATCTATATTCTTTTTAAGTCGTCTTAATTTAATAATCATTGATAGAAAATTTCTAACAAGCCCTCTATCTTGGTCACAAAATAATTTAATGTTGTGATGCTGAAGTTGTTTACCAACACCATTTAAAAAAATATTTTCATCAGAAAATACACATAAAAGGCCCACATCATAGCCCATTTCTTTAAGTGCAAGAAGCTGATCAATCACTTGAGATTGGAAAACAGCCGAATTATCAACTGTTAACCCAACATCTAGAATAACCGCCAAAATATCTAATTTCGTTTTATTTGTCTCTTTATTGATCACCACGAGAAAACCGTTTCTGCTGAATATGACGGCATATTAACTTTCAACATCTTATTTGTTACTGGAAGTCCAAATCCCTCAGAATAGAATCCATTTATAACCTCAGGAGATTCAGCACCTTTAAGCAGCAAAAAAACTTTTTTTCCATTTTTATGGCGCAAAACAGCTGTGATATTTCTATTATCTTCCAAAATATTTTCTACTGTAACACTTGGGGCAAAGTTGAATGAAAGATACTTCCTGTCTGGAGCGGCACAATAATCATCTATCTCAAGCTTGTTTGAGTAAAGTGAGAATGTTCGAACATGTTTTTTCCCGTAGCCTTTGTGCAAACCCTCGACCTTCCCATTTCTATTCATTTTTAATTTTGGGTCACATGTTTGATTTAGAATAAAAAGGCCTCCAATACCATTTTCCCATTGGTCTTGCTCCTTCCCACTCACGGTTAAGGTACTGTGCGCAAATGAAGACCTGTATGCATTCCTCATCTGTGGGTTTGATGTGTAAAATGGGCAACCACCGTCTACAATGTAATCATAGCCTGCTACGTTCAATTCAAAACTATTTTTATCATTATGACCATGACCCCCTCTCTGATTTTGTCCGTTTGATCCACACGTTATACAAAGCCAAGCTGTGTTATTAGACAGAACTGCGATACCCGCCTTATCAAATAAAAATTTCTTGGGAGATTTATTTGATAAATTCAGGCCACTATTTGCAAAATCACCCACAATCAGATCAGCTTCAAATTTGCTTTGGGCACCTTTAAGTCTTAAATTATCATCATTAAATAATTCACCCCCTAAAGCCATTATATGCGAATGATCAAAGACAGAATTCCCATGAGAAGGTAACAACTTATGCAACCTTGCTGAGTCGTTGTCACCAATCTGAGGCACTAGGCCATTTGGTTTGGTGAGTGCCGCCGAACACTCGACCATTAGACGCAAGGTTTCATAGAACTCAGATGGTAAAATTGTACCTTCTAGTTGCAGATTAACGTCTTTTTTAAAATTGCGCCTTAATTGCCATTTTTGACTAGATTTTTGGATAGTTACCGTATTTAATTTCTTCCGTCTCTTATTTGGTATTCTCTCAACCAATATCGAAGTTGATAAAAATATCTCCACGACCAATCGGTGGTAGTGAGTTGAAGCCTCGTGAGAATAACCATCATCATAAACCTGTCGATTCATTTCTGAAACTAGTTCTTGAATCCCAAAAAGTAGCCATTCATCAGAGTCTTTATAATCAGGAAAACGCGCTGAAATGTATATCAGACCAGAAATGTTGGACAAATAATGATTACCGGTGCATTCCTCGTAGTACTCGAGATTATCATAAATGTGTCGCCCATGTTCTATCAGACTTTGTGAAATAATAGCACCTATTTTAGGGTAATGAGCCAACTCATTTTCGAAAAACCTAATGCCCCAAACCCAGTTTACTGCCCTGATCGCAACATCCATAGTACAAGCCCAGTTTACACCTCTTTTTAATGGGTTAGCTGTGATCCAATCTAGCAACTGTAAACAGAATTCATCCGCAGCTTGCTGTCTATCAGCAAAGATCATTTCACCAATATGTTGAAAGCGAGACATCTCACGAGGCACCTTAATATCTGCCCCAAAAACTGGTATTAATGGGACATCTAAATATAGGAGGCTATCACACCATCTATACCCCGATCTAATATCACGGTGCCAATCTATAGGAATATATTTTTTTACCACTACGCTAGGAATTTCAACTGCTAGCTTAGCTATTGACCGAAAATTTTTAGGGTTATCATGATTTGCCAAATAATGTTCCCGTGAGAATATTTTAAACCTATGTTTCAAGATATTCTTAAAATCATTATCAATATTTACAAAATTGTCTGAGTTATACTTATTAAAAAAATGGGGATTACCTGGCCTTGTTATGAGATGACCAGATTGCTCAAAGTCACAATTGGACGTAATATTTTCATGATGAGAACCAAACTTTATTTTAAATCGCACTTTCAGTGAATTATATTTATTTCCAAGCCATCTATTAACTTTGATATAAAAAAGTTTAGGGTTAAGTAGCAATTTAATCATTTTTTTAAAAGTCATGAAGCGAGGGACCTTGGATGCCTGAGCTTCGATCGCATATATCCAACCATATAGAAAAAAAACATAACCGCAGGTATATTTAGTAAGAAAGTATTGATCATGCCTGGTAATATAAAGGGTATTAAAACCGGCCAGCCTAAAAACATAACAAACCTATTAATAATCCATAACATAGCAATTAATCCAATTAGACCTGAGGTTACCATAAGTCTAAACCAATCGTTGTGAAGGTAATCCGTACCTTCTTCGAAATATTCATGCCCTTGAACCTTAGCATACCCTGTTCCAAATATTGGAGACACTTTGAATCTTTCATATGCCCAAACAAGGGTCATCAGGGGCCTCGCCACACTTGATAAAGCCTTAACGTCAGAATCTTTCGAGGAAGCATTATCAATGACTTTAACTATTGAAAGCACTCTTTCTAAATTCCTTTTCATATCCGAAGTATCTATTTTTTGAATAAAAGAAGCCGAAAACAAAAGAGTCGTTAAAATCGTAACTGAAACAAGCACCACGAAGTTTATTTTCTTTGATAATTTTAGAGTTTTGAAGTGTAAAACAGCTAAAATTACAGCAACAATAAATTCGCCCCTCGATGCTAGTAGTACTGAAAGAACGACAGGTAATAGTATAATTAAAACGTATACTTTTACCGAAGGAACAGCGCATAACTTGTGCTTAATGCCCAAGTAAATAAATAAAGAAATAATATTGACCAAAAAAGCAGAACCATTTGGATTAGGAAACAAGCCTCTCGGTCTAGAAAGTTCGAGTATGGATTCGACACTATTTAACCCTAAGCTTTTAAAATCATCCGTAACTTCCGTCCCATAATACAAATCAATTAATAATGTAGGTACTTGAGATTTTAGAAAAATAAATGCGAAGTTAAGGAAAATAGATATTAAAATAACTGGAAAGAGCCATTTTATATCGAAGCGACTAGAGGCTAGCCCGAGACCAAAAGAAAATACTGTTAGCACATATATTAAATTACTTCTTATAAATGGCTCAAAACTTTCAACGGTCCAATATATAGAAAAAAATAATTCGCCTAGACTGCCACATATTATTATTATGAATGTCGCTAAACAGAACAACTTAAATTCTCTATCAATGTATATGTCACGTTTTTTTTTAATCAGAAAATCTAAGAACCAAAGGCTAGCCAAAAAATATGAAATTTTGAAAGGAAAACCCTTAAAATGAAACATAGGCAGCAACAATTGATCTATCACAAGAACGAGGCCAAAAAACGAAGCCGTTAAAGGAAAATATAACCACGATTTTTTTTTAGCAAGTTGCATTTTCATCTACTATATATAGTGTTTTTTCTTTTTTGAAGAAAGGGCTTTTCAATAAACTGCCAAGAAAATATTGCAAACAAAACTGTTAACAATAAGCCACTTAGTAGACCAAGATTACCAATTAGTCCTAAAGAAATTATACAGTTAAAAATTGGCATATGATAAATATAAATCCCATACGAAACATCATTTCTTTTTAATATCTTGTCTGATATCCATGGGCTTGAATAGCCGAAAGACAAAACCAATAAAGATAAAGATAACCAGTTTATGAGCCCCAACTCGTTTGAAGTTCCAAATAAAATAGGGGTATCAAATTTATCTCCAATGAGACTTACGCACAAAAAAAGTAGCACAAAAAAATGCATTTTATTTACAATTAGCGGATAAATGATCTTCATGTACCTTTGGACTAATACACCAGAACAAAACATCCAAAACCATGGAATTGGCGTGAAACCAAGAAGTTTCATAACGAGGAGCTGCAGACTTGATGTGGGGATTGCGATTATTATAATTTGGAAAACAATAAACGATAAAAAAAGTAGTCCTAAAAATACCTTATTAAGACTGATTAATGTTTTTTTAGAAATCACATAAACAATAGGTAAGAATAAATAGAAGCCAAGTTCAACCGGGATTGTCCACAAAGAACCATTAACAACGCCAATCCCATACCAATCTAAAAATTCAGGATTCCATTGTGGAAGAAACGAAGCTTGCATTAAACTCCATAAGGCAAGCGATAAATAAGGTATATTCTTATTTAAAATATACGCATACAATATTATAACAACAGTACTTAAGAAGACGCAAACCCAAAGCCCAGGGAAAATCCTATAAAATCTATTTCCGAAAAAGATCCACAAATCTTGATTCCTCTCCCAGGCAGCGCAAATGAGCAGTCCACTTAAAAAGAAGAAAATTGGAACTCCTGGCACAAAGGAAAGATATGCTGCAACATAATATAACGGTTCTACCTGGAAGTGTTGTATAGCATGTACCAGCGCAACTTGAAATGCAGCAATAAGCCGTAATAAGTCAAAATTATTTTGCTTAAAAAGCTCTGGAGAATATAGATTTCCTTTATGCATTTAAATCCTCAAAGTTTTCTGATGTCCACTAAATGAGGCAAACATTTATTAGCGTTACTTCCTATACCATATCCTTCAATCCATTCATCACTAAATTCAAACATGTGAAAATCTATAGCTAAATCAACCTCCATTTGATCCTTTTTCACACCTATAGCACATAATTTGAGACTAGCTGGATTTCTTAACCGAAAAAAATTTGTCAAATATGTAGGTGTCCTTCCACTAATAACCAACCCTTCCAATAAAAGAACATGCCTATCCTGAATATGATCTTTTAAATCTTGCTCAATCTTTACTTGGCCGCTGGAGGGCATGTCCTGATATGGGCTAAAACCAAAGTGATGCAGTCGTATAGGAACTGTCATGAGTTTAATTAAATCTGAGCAAAACATAGAAGCTCCATTGACAAAACAAATGACGTCAAGGGTATCAATATTTTTATACTCTTGATTGAGCCTATTAGCCAAGATCTCTATATTTTCTTTAATGTTTGTTTCGGACTTTATTATTGAGGGCATATTTATTCCAGTTAATCCTTCTAGTTTAAAAATACTTATGTTTGGTCTGGTTCATTTATTAAACCTAAAATCACACTGAGATGGATTTTCTTTTACAAACATCTGAATATTATTATTAATCCAAACCAAATCAGATTCAGTAAGGCGATTATGGCACGGCAAATTAACTATATGGTTTGCAACAATTCTAGAATTGGGAAATTGACCTATGTCAAAATTAAAAATTGGTAACGGCGATAAGGGACCGTCAAACCAACGACCAAGCTCAATTCCTTTTTTAGAAAACCATTCAGAGGCAGCGCGACAATCATTAACCAGAAAGGCTACCCTTGGGGACACTGGAAAGTCATCTTTAGACGCGACACCTAGCACTTCTA
>Ga0206130_10005425_pt1 | contig 15088 bp, 10 predicted proteins | sample Helgoland_Spring_9_FD_148637 | JGI IMG/M metagenome (GOLD analysis project Ga0206130, IMG submission 148637) | Pelagic subsurface seawater microbial communities from Kabeltonne, Helgoland, North Sea - Helgoland_Spring_Bloom_20160512_1 | ecosystem: Environmental > Aquatic > Marine > Epipelagic ... | reverse complement strand
CAATGCGTGAGGCAATCACCAAAAATGCCGCTGAATTTTTAGGGCAATTTAAGTAGCCTGAACATAGTATACAGAGTTGAAACCCCTTTCTGAAATTATCGGATTGGGGTTTTTATTTTTTATATTTGAAAAATGATAATTAAACTGGATAAGAATTCACAAAATTTTACAATCAAACTAAATTTAACTAATATGAGAGCAATAATTAACATTTCGATTTTAGGTTTTTCTATCCTATTTACAAGTTGTGCAACATTGTTTACAGGCTCGACTCAAAGAGTATATATAGATTCTAATCCCAAAGGAGCTGAGATAATAATTGATGGACAAAAACAAGGTAAAACGCCAGCAAACGTTAAAGTTGATAGAGAGTTAGATGCATTGATGGATGGAGGGAAAGCGATTCAGTTAAAGCTTGATGGATACAAAAACAATGGTTATGAATTAGATGCAGAGTTAAATCCAGTAGCAATTATTAATCTTTTTAATATTTTATTTTGGGGGATTGATGCTGTAACTGGTGCAATTACAAAATATGATAATCATTACAATTTTGAAATGATTCCGATAGAAGATAATGTTTCAGTTCCCAAAAAAACAAATAGTGGAGATAAATATGAGAATCTGACAAAACTAAAAAAACTACTTGATGACGGCGTAATTACTCAAGAAGAATATGACAAAGAGAAAGCAAAAATCCTTGAGGAATAATTACGTTGCACAACACATGGTATAGTGCATGCGGGTTTCAGCGGTTGTCGAGCGTTTGTGGCTCGTAAAAAAGCCGGTGTAAACTGATAGGAAATTGCTTCGAATTCCCGCACGACACCATACCATAAAACGTTGTATGCCATTAGAAAAAGAAAAGCCACCGCACGTTCAAGCACATTTAATTTTGCTCGTACCTCACAAAATCAAAAGAGCTTTCACTTCCCCACCACCACCTTAACACGTATTTCAAACATTTTATATAACGAAATACGATATATTAAATCTAAATTATTAAATTGGTCCTTTCAAATTCTGAAACAAAATGAACAGAATAAAAGAAGTACTGGAAGAAAAGGGCATCAAGCAGATTTGGCTCGCTGAAAAGCTTGGCAAAAGCTACAATATGGTGAATGGCTATGTACAAAATAGACAACAACCAAGGCTTGAAGTGTTGAATGAAATTGCTTTAATTCTTGATATTGATGTGCGAGAATTAATAATACCAACGAAGATAGATGAGTAAAGAAAAAATAACATTATCACAACTTGAACAGTATCTTTCTAAAGCAGCGTGGATCTTAAAAGGCCCCGTAGACGCTTCGGATTTCAAAGTATACATCTTTCCTCTCTTATTCTTTAAAAGAGTATCAGATGTATACGATGAAGAATATCAAACAGCTTTAGAAGAATCTGAAGGAGATAAGGAATATGCAAACCTTCCAGAATTTCACCGATTTATAATACCAGAAGGATGTCATTGGAAAGATGTAAGGGAAACAACTACCAATGTTGGTTTGGCAATCGAAAAAGCATTAAGAGGAATTGAACAAGCAAATCAGGAGTTTCTGTACGGCATTTTTGGTGATGCGCAATGGAGCAACAAAAACAAGCTTTCGGACCGCTTACTGATTGACCTCATTGAGCATTTCTCTCAATACGATTTAAACAACAGCAACGTAGACTCCGACCTGTTAGGTAATTCTTATGAATACTTAATCAAACACTTTGCTGATTTAACTAACAAGAAAGCAGGTGAGTTTTACACACCGCGTTCAGTTGTTCATTTATTAGGATTGATATTAGATCCTCATGAAGGCGAGACCATTTATGATCCAGCATGTGGAACAGGTGGAATGTTATTGGAGTGTGTCGATCATTTAAAACACAATAAGGAAGATTTCCGGACTCTAAAATTATTCGGGCAAGAAAAGAATTTGACCTCAAGTTCGATTGCCAGAATGAACATGTTCTTACATGGTATTGAAGATTTTTCAATAGTGCGCGGAGACACACTTCGTAATCCAGCATTCTTTGAGGCTGACGGATTAAAAACCTTCGACTGTGTAATTGCTAACCCTCCTTTTTCTTTAAAGGAATGGGGAGCCGAAAATTGGGCAAACGATCCCTACGGAAGAAACATTGCTGGCGTACCACCTGCTGGTAATGGTGATATGGCTTGGGTGCAGCACATGATTAAATCCATGAATAGCACTGGCAGAATGACTGTAGTATTACCTCATGGAGCGTTGTTTAGAAAAGGGGCAGAAGGAAAAATAAGAAAGGAACTGTTAGAGCAAGACATGCTGGAAGTTGTAGTTGGTTTAGGGCCAAACATCTTCTACGGCACACAATTAGCAGCTTGTGTAATGGTGTTCAAAAAGCACAAAGACGCTGATAAAAAGAATAAAGTGTTATTCATTGATGCCTCAGATCAAGTGCGAGTAGGTAGAGCACAAAATTACTTAGAGCCAAATAACGTAAATCAAATTTTTGATTGGGTTAATGCATATCAAGATGTTGAGAACTACGTGAAAATTGCTTCCAAAGACGATCTATTGGAGAACGATTACAATTTGAATATCCCCTTGTACGTAGAGAAAATCATTGAAGATAACCTTCCATCAGTTGAGGAGGCTTTGTCAGATTTGAAAACAGCTTGGGACGAAAGTTTGGAGGCAGAAGAAAAATTTAAAACGATATTAAAAGAATTTATATAGATGACCCAACAACAACTAGAAAAATTCCTATGGGGAGCAGCCACCAAATTACGTGGTTTAATTGATGGAGGAGACTACAAGCAATACATCTTTCCATTACTATTCTTCAAGAGAATATGCGATGTGTACGATGAAGAGTTTAAGTTAGCCCTAAAAGATAGTGATGGCGACAAGGAATATGCTGCCTTTGCCGAAAACCATCATTTTATTGTACCTAAAGGAGCCCATTGGCAAGATGTAAGAGAAACTACTACCAATGTGGGTACAGCATTGCAAAATGCAATGCGTGAAATTGAAAAAGCAAACCCCGATACCCTTTACGGAATATTTGGTGATGCCTCTTGGACCAATAAGGACAGGTTGAGTGATGAAATTTTGATCAATCTGGTGGAACACTATTCTCAGCACAAACTCAATTTGGCTGCTGTGCCCGATGACCAATTAGGGAATGCTTACGAATACCTGATTAAAGAATTTGCGGACGATAGCGGACATACAGCAGCAGAGTTTTACACCAACCGGACGGTAGTAAAACTAATGACAATGATTATGGACCCCAAACCAGGAGAAAGCGTTTACGATCCTACCTGTGGTTCTGGTGGTTTGCTGTTGAATTGTGCATTGCATTTAAAAGACGAAGGCAAGGAATACCGTACCCTTAAATTATACGGACAAGAAATTAACCTATTGACTTCTGCCATTGCCCGAATGAACATGTTTCTGCATGGTATTGAAGAGTTTAGCATTGTAAGGGGAGACACCTTAGCCAACCCTGCATTTTTGCATAACGATGAATTGAAGAAATTTAATGTGATTTTGGCCAATCCTCCTTATTCGATAAAAGCGTGGGACCAAAAAGCATTTACCAACGACCCTTATGGAAGAAACCTTTGGGGGACGCCACCTCAAAATTGTGCTGATTATGCGTTTGAGCAACATATTGATAAAAGCATGGATGGAAATAATGGCAGATGTGTTCAATTATGGCCTCATGGTATTCTGTTCAGAGATAATGATAAGAAAATGAGAAAAAAAATGATCGAAACTGATACCGTTGACTGCATTATCGCTCTTGGGAAAAACTTGTTTTATAATTCTTCAATGGAATCAGCTCTTCTTATTAGAAGAACGAATAAAGAAGAAAAAAAGAAAGGTAAAATATTGTTTATTAATGCATTTGAAGAAGTAAAGGATGAAAAGACAATTTCCTATTTGTTAGATAAACACATCGATAAAATTTTCAAGGCTTACCAGAATTATAGAGATGAAGAAGGTTTTTCAAAATTAGTTAGTGTCGAAGATGTAATGAAAAATGATGGATCTCTACTCGTTACGAATTACGTTAAATCTACTCGGATTATTGAGGGAAGTACTCTTTCATTTGAAGAAGTAATTGATACTTGGGAAAGTCAATCGAAAAAAATAAAATCCAGTATGGTATCACTTTTTGAAACAATAGCTTAGTAATATGAAAATAGATAAAACGGATTGGAAGCCATATAAGCTAATAGATGTTTTAACAAAAAAGGAAGAAAATGATAGAGAGAATGCTCACAGTAGATTCGATCGTTTTCTAAAAGTGAATGATATGGATGCCGAATCTTTACATATTAATAAATGGTCTAGTCAAAAAGAAGGTGAAGAAATAAATCCAACGTTTTATAAAATATTTAGAAAGGGACAAATTCTCTTCCCGACCAGAAATCCACATTTAAGAAGAACTGTTCTTGCTTCGTTTGATGGTATTTGTGGTGAAAAGACTCTCACTCTTGAACCCGAGAGTGAAATAGTTTTACCTGAATTTGTTCCTTTTCTATTTCACAGTGACAACTTTTATGCTCATACAACCGGCGCTATTATTGGGTCAACTAATCCACATTGTCGATGGAGAGATGTTGCCAAATTCGAATTCCTCCTCCCACCCAAAGACCAACAAGCCCAATTTGCCAAACTACTTTGGGCAATGGATGAAGTGATTGAGAGAGAGAAAGAGGTGCTGAAGAAATTAAAAATAGCATATCAAGTACAAATTGAGAAATCAGTACCAAGAGAAACTAAGGAAAGCTGGATTCTTGGAGATGTTATCAAAACCAGAAAAGGCGTAACATATAAAAGTTCTGATTATTCTGATGAGGAGCATGGTTTGCCATTACTTAACCTGAAATCCATTGAAAGAGGAGGAGGTTTTAATACAGAAGGCATTAAGTATTATAAGGGGGCATATAAAGAGGACCATTTCGCGAAAAATAATGACTTAATTATAGCTTGTACTGACATAACAAGAGAAGGTCGCGTAGTTGGCTTTCCGTTACACCCTTCAGTTTATCAAAACAAGAGAATGTTGTTCACTATGGACCTAGTAGCAATTGAAATATCTAATTCAGTTCTCTTACGAGATTATCTATATTATGTCTTAAAAGCTGGCTGGGTGCATTGGATTCTTTTTGCTTATTCACCAGGAACTACAGTGCTACATTTAGATTTGAATGGTATGAAAAAGATAAGATTACCAAAATATAGTGTAGAACAACAAGAAAAAATCGTGTACAAGTTGAGAAGTTTAGAAGAGTCTATTTTTAATTTAGAATCAAAAATAAATAGCTCTATTTCCCTTCAAAAAAGTTTAATCAATCAAGTGTTTTAAGTATGGGATTTAACGAACTAAATAGCGTAGAACATTACATCATTCATCAGTTGAGTGGGGTAAACTTAAATGATACAAATGCTGCTGAACCAAAAGTGGGTTACGGAGCACAATGGGTCTTTAAATCTTCCGATCAACTTCAGCGGTCAGCCAATGAGGTTCTGGTAGAATCAGAATTAAAATCGGCTTTAGTTCGCTTAAATCCTGAAATTACTTCAAATCCTGATTTAGCTGATGAAGTTATTTACAAACTAAGGGCGGTACTTATTGCTGTTAACCAAGTTGGTTTGGTAAAAGCCAATGAAGAGTTTTTTAAATGGATGACGGGAGATAAAACAATGCCTTTTGGTGAGAACAATCGCCATGTTCCAGTTCGCTTAATAGACTTTGAAGATTTATCCAACAATAGCTATATCGTAACCAATCAATATCGCATTCACCACCGCGAAACTAAGATTCCAGATGTTGTGATGATGATTAATGGTATTCCAGTTGTGGTTGGAGAAGCTAAAACACCTATTCGTCCTTCAGTAAGTTGGTTAGATGGCGCTCATGAAGTACATGAGATTTATGAAAATGCAGTGCCTCAATTATTTGTACCCAACATATTGTCGTTCGCTACAGAAGGAAAAGAGTTGTATTATGGTGCTATTCGTTGTCCATTGGAGTTTTGGGCACCTTGGCGTTTAGAAAATGATGAAGATGCCATTGCAAAAAGGTTAGGATTAGGAGAAGTTGGTAAAGAATTATCGGATTTATTAAGCCCAGCAAGGTTGCTAGACATCCTTCTCAATTTCTCTCTGTTCTCAACAGACAAAAAGAAACGAAGAATTAAGATTATCCCTCGTTTTCAGCAATACGAAGGAGCCAACAAAATTGTAGAACGTGTAAAAGAAGGTCGTGTTAAAAAAGGATTGATTTGGCATTTTCAAGGTTCAGGAAAATCATTTCTAATGGTCTTTGCCGCGCAGAAATTAAGACGTTCGCCAGAGCTGAAAAGCCCTACGGTAATAGTGTTGGTGGATAGAACGGATTTAGACACACAAATTAGCGGAATTTTTGATGCAGCTGATGTTTCTAATGTTGAAAGCACAGATAGCATCAAGGAATTACAAGTAATGCTTGAGCGCGATACCCGAAAGATCATTATTTCAATGATTCACAAATTTCGGGATGCCAAACCCAATATGAATACGCGCGACAATATCATTGTACTGGTTGATGAAGCTCACAGAACTCAAGAAGGTGATTTAGGCCGTCAGATGCGTGCTGCTTTGCCCAATGCATTTCTATTTGGATTAACCGGTACGCCAGTCAATAAAGCTGATAAAAACACCTTTTGGGCTTTTGGTTCAGAAGAAGATGCCGGAGGTTATATGTCTCGTTACACGTTCCAAGATTCCATTCGGGATAACGCAACCTTACCGCTTCATTTTGAACCAAGATTGGTAGACGTTCACGTAGACAAAGAAACGATTGATAAAGCAATGGCCGATTTTAAAGAAAGTGCTGCTTTATCAGATGAAGAGGCTGATGCTTTAAACCAGAAATCCGCTAAAATGGCTGCGTTCCTAAAGTCACCAGAACGTGTTGCTAAGATTGTAGCAGATATTGCAGGTCATTTCAAAGAAAAAGTAGAACCTCATGGGTTCAAAGCCATGATCGTTACGCCAGATCGTTTGGCCTGTGTTCAATACAAGGAAGAATTAGATAAGTACTATCCAGAAGAATCAAGCACAGTTGTCTTTTCTACAACAGCAAATGATGATTTCGAGTTTAAAAAGAAATGGGCAGTCGATAAAAGTCAGCAAGAGAAGATCGTAGAGAAATTTTGTGATCCAGATTCAGAATCAAAATTCATCATTGTAACAGCTAAATTGTTGACAGGATTTGATGCTCCTGTGTTACAAACCATGTACTTAGACAAGTCCATAAAGGACCATACACTTTTACAAGCCATATGTAGAACCAACCGGCTATTTCCAAATAAAACTTTTGGAAGAATTGTAGATTATTTTGGTGTATTTGACGATGCTGCAAAAGCCCTCCAGTTTGATGAAGAATCGGTAAAACAAGTTATTTCAAATTTTTCAGAATTAAGAGATAAACTGGCAGGAGCAATGAAAGATGCTTTATCTCATTTTGATGGTGTGGATAGAGCACAAGAAGGTTTCGAAGGCTTAGAAGCTGCTCAAAATGCCATCAATACCGATAAAACAAAAGATGCATTTGCAAAAGACTATAAGTACCTCTCAAAGCTTTGGGAATCTTTATCCCCAGACAAAGTATTAGACCTTTATAATGAGGATTACAAATGGTTGTCGCAAGTCTTTGAATCTGTAAAACCGCCATCAGGAAATATTGGAAAACTTCTTTGGTTCTCATTAGGAGCACAAACTACTAAGTTGATTCACGATAATGTTCACGTAGGCGATGTGCATCAATTAGAAGAGTTTGTGTTAGATGCAGATGTTATAGAAAACATCTTCAATAATCCTGATCCCAAGAATGCTAAGGAATTAGAAAAGATTCTTATCAAACGATTCAAAAAACTAGGAGGAGATCCTCGTTTCAAAAAGTTAAGTGAGCGACTAGAGGCACTGAGAGATAAGGCAGAACAAGGATTGATTACTTCAATAGAGTTCGTAAAAGATCTATGTAAAATTGCTAAAGAAACCGTTCAAGCTGAAAAGGATCTTGTTAATGAGATACAAGAAAAATCTCCAAAGGCAGCTTTAACAGAATTGTTTATAGAGTTAAAAACAGAAGAGACTCCAGCCGTAGTTGAACGTATTGTAAATGACATTGATGCTATTGTAAGAGTAATCAGCTTTCCTGGATGGCAACAAACGAGTGCCGGAGAAAGGGAAGTACAACAAGCTTTAAGAAAGTCTTTATTGAAATATAAATTGCATAAGGATCAGATTCTTTTTGAGAGGGCTTATGGATATATAAAGGAATATTATTAAGAGCCAGCGCAAGTTCAAGCACATTGCAATCCTCCTTCGTGCGGTTGCAAAGAGCTTTCTCGCCAACGCTAAAAACGAAATGAATAAAATAAAAACGGCATACAACAATGTGTATAGTGCATAGCACCCTTCGGGATGCTACGACACCATACACAGACCGTTGTGCGGCATACAAGAAAAGCCAACCGCACAAACAGCACATTTGGTTTTTGCCGACACAAAAGCCAACGCTGAAAAACTAAAAGAGCTGTTTTTTGCCAACGCTCGGAACGAAATAAAAAGAAGAAACTGAAATATGAATTTTGAACAGACATTTAAAAATATAGACGACCTACTCTACAAAGATTCAGGAGCGGATAGCGAATTAGATTACATAGGACAAACCTCTTGGGTGATGTTCTTACGCTACTTGGACGAATTAGAACAAGACAAAGCAGACGAAGCCGAACTGCGTGGAGAGGAATACAAATTCATTATAGATAAAGAATATCGTTGGCCAAATTGGGCAATGCCAAAAGGTACTGACGGAAAACTTGACCACCACAAAGCCATAACAGGAACTGACTTGGTTCAGTTTGTCGATAAAAAGCTATTTCCTTATTTGGGAGAGTTTAAAGTCAAATCTGTTGACAACCCAAAGAGCATAGAATATAAGATTGGCGAAATATTTTCTGAACTCAGTAACAGAATCCAAAGTGGTTACATACTGCGTGATATTTTAGAATATGCAGACGAACTGCCTTTTCGTGCTTCTACCGACAAACATGAGTTGAGCCACTTGTACGAAACCAAGATTAAAAACATGGGTAATGCAGGTCGTAATGGGGGACAATACTACACACCAAGACCGCTTATTCGTGCAATGATTAACGTGATTGACCCACAGATTGGAGAAAAAATCTATGATGGTGCAGCAGGTTCTTGTGGTTTCTTGTGCGAAGCATACGAGTATTTGTATGAGCGTATGGAAAAAACCACAGACAATCTTAAAACGCTACAAGAAGAAACTCTCTTTGGAAAAGAGAAAAAGAACTTGGCATATGTGATTGGAATTATGAACATGATACTTCATGGAATTGAAGCACCTAACATTATCCATATCAATACACTTGGCGAGAACATTAGAGACATTCAAGAGAAAAACCGTTACCATGTTATTCTCGCAAATCCACCATTTGGCGGAAAAGAACGAAAAGAAGTACAACAAAACTTTGACATAAAAACAGGAGAAACAGCTTCGCTGTTTCTTCAGCACTTTATCAAAAGTTTAAAGACAGGCGGACGAGCCGCCATTGTTATCAAAAACACGTTTTTAAGTAATGCCGATAACGCTTCTATTTCATTGCGTAAGCACTTATTAGAAAGTTGTAACCTGCATACCATTTTAGATATGCCAGCAGGCACATTTACAGGTGCAGGAGTAAAAACGGTGGTGTTGTTTTTCCAAAAAGGTGAACCCACCAAAAAGATTTGGTACTATCAATTAGATGCAGGTAGAAATATGGGCAAAACCAATCCTTTGAATGATAAGGATATGGAAGAGTTTGTATCTATACACAAAGAACAACCTAACACCGAAAAATCTTGGATTTTTAATGTCAATGACATTGACGAGAACAGTTTTGATTTAGCACCCAAAAACCCAAACAAACCAGAGGAAGAAGCATTAGGAAGTCCTGAAGAAATTTTGGAAGAAATGGAAATGCTTGATGAAGAAACTTCTTCTCTACTAACAAACATAAAAGAATTGATTTCATGAGAGAGGAAATGACAACACTTGGCGATTCTTGTCAATTCTTCAATGGGAAAGCTCATGAAAAGGATATTGATGCAGAAGGACAGTTTGTAGTAGTAAACTCAAAATTTATTTCAACAGATGGCGAAGTAAAAAAGTTTACCGCAAAACAAATGTTCCCTTTGATTGAGGACGATATTGTTATGGTTATGAGTGATGTTCCAAATGGCAAAGCACTTGCCAAATGTTATGTCATTGAAGAAAACGACAAGTATTCTCTAAACCAACGAATTTGTGCTATCCGCACAACCGAGTTCAATATTCGATTTCTCTACTACCAATTAAACAGACACCCATATTTATTGGCTTTTAATAATGGGGAGAATCAAACCAATCTTCGCAAAGGAGACATTTTAAATTGTCCTTTATGGAAACCTTCTATAGACGTACAAGAGCAAATTGTAAAAATATTGGATGAAGGTTTAGACCAAATTGAACAAGCTAAATTCAACATAGAGCAAAACATTAACAACACCAAAGAACTATTTCAATCTAAACTCTATGATATTTTCAGCCAAAAGGCTGATGGTTGGGAGGAGAGAATTTTAGGCGAAATTGGAGAAGTACAAACGGGTACAACACCTTCAACAAAAGATAAAACAAATTTTGGCGATTATATTCCATTTGCAAAACCACCACACTTTCAAGAAAATGGACAGATTGATACCAAAGACAGTATGTTGAGTAGAAGTGGTTTAGAAAAGGGAAGATTGTTCAAGGCCAACTCAATATTAATGGTCTGTATTGGTGCGACAATCGGGAAGACAGGATTTTCAGAAAAACCGATAAGTTCAAACCAGCAAATAAATGCTTTAACACCTACTAATGATTACGTCCCTAAACTCTTGTACTATGCTTTAATTTCACCTTTCGTTCAAAACCAAGTAATGTCAGTTGGAAAAAGTGCTCAAGCTACATTACCCATTATCAACAAGAGTAAGTGGCTAAAATTGAAAATCAATTTACCAAAAGATAAATCAATACAAACTCAAATAATCGAGACATTAGAAAACCTGAAAGAGTTTTGTATTGAAACTGAATTAAATTACCAAAAGAAACTTGAAAATCTCGAAGACCTCAAAAAATCCATTTTACAAAGAGCGTTTTCGGGTGGATTAGTTAAACAACAACAACCAATCACCATTTAATATGCACTTTTTTTATATAGATGAAGCAGGATGTAATTTAAGGGATTTGACTAATCCCGAATCGCCTATTTTCACTTTAGGAGGTGTGATTGTAAAAGACAAAGGTTGGAACAAAACATATGGGGAGTTTGAGAAAATTGTAAAAGCATATTTTGGTGGTGCTATTCCAGACAATTTTGAGTTACACTCTCATGAACTGTTAAGCCCAAATGGTGATGGACTTTTTGCAGGTCATGACAGAGCAAGAAGAAATAAACTTGCCATAGACCTATTGACACTTTTACAAACAAGAGGACACCAAATATTTCTGAATGCAGTAGATAAGAATCTGCTAAACGCTTATGATGTAGCACCAATTAGAAACAAAGACCATGTTGAGTTAAAAACACCTTACCTACTCTGTTATGACAATGGCATTACAACAATCGAATGGTTTGTGAAAGCAAGACTTGGCTCAACTGCAAGAGGTATGGTAATTATTGATGAAAAAGACGGCATAAAAACTGAAATAGAAACCTTAACCAAACATAGAAGATTCCACCCAACTAAAACCAAAAGGGTAAAGTGGATTTCAGAATTTAGTTACCCGATAGATTCAGAAAAAAATCCAATGGTTCAGTTGAGCGATTTAGTTTGTTTCGCTTCCAAAAAATATTTAGGAATAGAATCAGGTTATCATGACAATTATCCAAAAGCTGCAAAAGACTTTTTTAGAGAATTATATCTAATCATTGACGAGCGATTAATCAAAAAAGGGATTGTTCCAGAAGAAGGCAGATATGCAGCCGATTTCAATAATTTTATGCGTCAAATAACACCAAAACCAAGAAACGGTTGGAAACAAAGAGTTTATTAGTATGAATGAAGCACAAACCAAACACGATTTAATAGAACCTGCTTTGCGTGAGGCAGGTTGGGGCATTGTAGAAGGCAGTCGTTTGCGTTTGGAGTTTCCTATTACAAAAGGTCGTTTGATTGGTCAGAATAGACGTGCAACACCTTTATTTGCCGACTATGTATTGGAATACAAAAACAGACGTATTGGAATTATAGAAGCCAAAAAGAGAGATTTATACTATACAGATGGATTAGGACAAGCGAAAGACTATGCAGAGCGTTTAAATATTCGATTTAGCTATTGCACTAATGGTTTACAGGTATATGGTGTAGATATGCAAGAAGGTACAGAAGGTGATGTATCTAAATATCCAACACCTGATGAGCTTTGGGAAATGACTTACCCAACGCCTAAAGAAGATTACAAAATTGAAATCGCCAATTGGAAAGAGCGTTTGTTTGCCATTCCATTTGAAGATAGAGGTGGAACTTGGCAACCAAGATATTATCAGCAAAATGCCATTGCTAAAGTGTTGGAAGCTGTTGCCGAAAAAAAGGATAGAATTCTACTCACATTAGCCACAGGAACAGGAAAAACAGCAATTGCCTTTCAAATAGCTTGGAAACTGTTTCATGCCAAATGGAATTTAAGACGTGATGCAAGCAGAGCACCAAGAATTTTGTTTTTGGCAGATAGAAACATATTGGCAGACCAAGCTTTTAATGCGTTTAATGCATTTGATACCATAGATGAAAACATAAAAGTTCGTATTCGCCCTTCCGAAATAAGAAAGAAAGGTAGTGTACCTAAAAATGGTAATGTCTTTTTTACCATTTTCCAAAGTTTCATGACCAATGTAAAAACAGAAACAGAAATTGAAGACCAAAGACAAGCTGCTGAACCACAAGTGGTATATGATGTAGCAAATTTCAATTTCGGGCAATACCCAACTGATTTCTTCGATTTTATAATCATTGACGAGTGCCACAGAGGTGGAGCGAATGATGAAAGTTCTTGGCGTGCCATTATGGACTACTTCTCGCCTGCTGTTCAACTCGGTTTAACTGCAACACCAAAACGAGATGTAAACGGAGACACCTATGACTACTTTGGCGACCCAGTTTACAGCTACAAACTAAAAGACGGAATTAATGATGGTTTCTTAACACCTTTTAAAGTCAAAGAAATTGACACGACTATTGACGATTACACCTATACTTCTGATGATGAAGTGGAAGGCGAAATTGAAGAAGGACGAGAATACACAGAAGCCGATTTCAACAGAATCATTGAGATAAGGGCAAGAGAAGAATACAGAGTAAAACTCTTTATGGACTTGATAAATCAAAATCAGAAAACATTGGTTTTCTGTGCTACTCAAATTCATGCAGCAGCAGTTAGAGATTTAATCAATCAATATGCGACAAGCAGAAATACAAACTACTGTCACAGAGTTACAGCAGATGATGGGAAAATTGGAGAGCAACATTTACGAGACTTTCAAGACAACGAAAAGAGTATTCCAACAATTCTAACGACTTCTCAAAAATTGAGTACAGGAGTTGATGCACCTGAAATCAGAAACATTGTTTTAATGCGTCCCGTAAATTCAATGGTTGAGTTTAAACAAATAGTTGGTAGAGGAACTCGCCTTTTTGATGGTAAGGACTATTTCACAATTTTCGATTTTGTAAATGCTCACAACCATTTCCAAGACCCAGAATGGGATGGCGAACCATTAGACCCAGAACCACCAACAGGCGATGGAACACCAAGACCTTGTAATATTTGCGGAGAAACACCTTGTGTTTGCGAGAGGCCAGAACCAGAACCCTGTCCTGAATGCGATAATATTCCTTGTGTTTGTGAAACACCGCCAAGGCAAATGATTAAGGTGAAGTTATCGGACAATAAAGTCAGAGAAATTGATTCAATGATAAAAACGTCTTTTTGGAGTCCGTCAGGCAAACCGATTTCGTCTGCGGAATTTATCGAACAATTATTTGGCGACTTACCAGAATTCTTCAAAAGCGAAAGTGAACTACGCAAGATTTGGAGTTTACCAAGTACAAGAAAAAAACTACTGACAGAATTAAGCGAAAAAGGATATACCAATTCGCAATTGGAAGATTTGAGAAACTTAATACATGGTGAAGACAGCGACCTTTTTGATGTATTGAGTTATGTTGCTTATCACAAAGACCTTGTTCCGAGATTAGAACGTGCAGGAAGAGCAAAAATTCAGTTAAACGACTACAATCAGAAACAGCAGGAGTTTTTGAATTTTGTATTGGAGCAATATGTCAAAGAAGGAGTTAACGAATTGGATGATTCAAAACTTCCTGACCTATTGGAATTGAAATACAAGGCGATAGCAGATGCTAAGAGAGAATTAGGCGATATAAAATCAATTAGAGAAACCTTTATCGGATTTCAAGAACATTTATATCAAGAAAGAGCAATGTAGAATGAAAGCCAACGCACAAAGCCATACACATTTGCAATTCGCACCAGCCAACGCTGCAACCAAAAATTGCAAAAGAGTATGTCTTTCGCCAATGCTGACTGACAAACAGAATAAAAAAGTACGACCGCACAACAAAGTGTATAAATCATTGGGCAATAAGTGATTAACATGAAGTTTAGTACATTAATTAAAAATTACGGTAAACTGAAAGTGAAGTGCTTCGAAATGCCCAACGCTTCATACACAAACCGTTATATGCAAGCCCACGGAATAACTAACCGAGAGCTTAATACTTTTCTTGATTACTAAAATTTTTAGCTATTTAATCATTTATTATATTTATTACCGATGAAGTACATTTTCATTTTATAGCATTAAATTTGCGATATACACCACTTATAATTAATAGATAAATTAAAAAATGAATAAAATAGAGTATATAGAAAATGAGATTTCTGAATTGAGAAATGAATTGAAAAATCATAAACTTTATGAAAACTTACATAACATTAATGATGT
>Ga0206130_10005413_pt1 | contig 15110 bp, 15 predicted proteins | sample Helgoland_Spring_9_FD_148637 | JGI IMG/M metagenome (GOLD analysis project Ga0206130, IMG submission 148637) | Pelagic subsurface seawater microbial communities from Kabeltonne, Helgoland, North Sea - Helgoland_Spring_Bloom_20160512_1 | ecosystem: Environmental > Aquatic > Marine > Epipelagic ... | reverse complement strand
CCCCTTTGATAAAGCACCTATTTTTTTATGTTGTTCTTTTTCTAGTCCAACAGAACTAATCATTTCTTTAACGCGTTCTTTTTTATTTTTTATTTTGTGTAAACGCGCAAGAAAAAGTAAATACTCTTTAACGTACATGTCCAGATACAATGGGTTGTGTTCCGGCAGGTAGCCTACTTTTCTTTTTACTTTAATTGGATCTTCATTTACATCTATTCCGCAAACTTTTACTTCACCATTTGTTTGTGGAATAAAACAAGTAATTATTTTCATGGTAGTAGACTTTCCAGCGCCATTTGGCCCAAGAAACCCTACTATCTCCCCCTTAGGTATTTCAAATGAAATGTTATCTAAAGCGTTTTGATTTCCGTATTTTTTTGTAATTTTTTTGACTGATATCGACACAACTTATGCTTGAAAGGTGAAAATTAAAAACAAAGAAAGCCATTTCTCCATTCACATTGCGAATATATCTATAATTAAGGGAAGGTGAATTAGTAACCGGATACATTCATTAACAATTAGGTGTTGGATTGTGTTTATTAGTAATCATAGCGCACATGAGTTATAAATGAAATTATTTATACCACTTCATTTTTACTACTTTTACAAAAATGATTTTAGAAGGTGCTATAGTGATGCGATCAACAGGAAGTTGGTATTTAATCCGAACAAAAGAAGGAGAAGAAGTTGAGGCGCGTATTAAGGGTAAATTTAGAATGCAAGGAATAAAAACAACTAACCCGGTTGCTGTTGGAGACCTTGTGGACTTTACGTTAGAAATGGATAGCACTGCGGTAATAACGAAAATACATCCACGTAAAAACTATATAATTCGTAAATCGGTAAATTTATCCAAGCAGGCTCAAATAATTGCATGTAATATAGATCGAGCACTTTTGGTGGTTACTATTTCTAATCCAGTCACCCAAACGGGATTTATTGATCGGTTTTTAATTACAGCAGAAGCATATCACATACCAGTAACAATAGTCTTTAATAAGGTTGATATATATTCGAAAAAAGATCAATTAAAATTGGATGAGTTGATAATCGCTTATTCTAAGATGGGGTATCATTGTATGGATGTATCTGCTGAAACTGGTGCGGGATTGCAAGAAATTAAGAAGATGCTTGTCGATAAGACAACGATGTTAAGTGGTCACTCAGGAGCTGGAAAGTCTACGTTAATTAATAAGATTGATAGCAATCTAGAATTAAAAACGGGTGATATCTCAGAATCACACTTTAAAGGAAAGCATACTACAACGTTTGCCGAAATGTTTGAATTGGAGTTTGGTGGTTTCATAATAGATACACCTGGAATTAAAGGGTTAGGGATTGTAGATATTGATAAGGAAGAAATGAGCCATTATTTTTTAGAGATGAGGGCTTTACTTCCAAAATGTAAATTCCATAACTGTCAGCACTTAAAAGAACCTTCTTGTGCTGTTAAAAAGGCAGTTGAAACGGGAAGTGTAGAGCAGTTTCGTTATAAAAATTATCTTTCGATGTACCACGGAGATGATGAAAATTATAGAACAGTAGATTATTAATGAGGGTTCTTTTGCAAAGAGTGTCGGAAGCGTCAGTGGTAATTGACAATAAAACTTGCAGTGAAATAGGCAGTGGAGTTTTAATTTTAGTCGGAATTGAAAACGGGGATAATAAAGACGATATTGATTGGTTGTGTGCTAAAATTGCTAAATTGAGGATATTTCCAGATGTTAACGGGATAATGAATTTATCATTGATGGATACAAACGGTGAAGCCTTAGTTGTGAGTCAGTTTACGTTGCATGCTAGCACAAAAAAGGGTAATAGGCCATCGTATATTAAAGCTGCTCGTCCAGAAGTTGCAATACCTTTGTATGAAAAGTTTGTTTCGCGACTGACTCAAGTTTTGGAAAAAGAAATTGAAACAGGAGAGTTTGGCGCCGATATGAAAGTTCGATTAATTAATGATGGGCCGGTCAGTATTTGGATAGATTCAAAATCAAAAGAATAAGCTATATGAGAATTAGAAACTGGTCGTTAGGGTATTTGTTTGGTTATATATTCACAACGATAGGAATCCGTTCCTTTTATCGAAAATATAAAGTAGTTGGAAGAGAGAATATTCCGAAAGGAAAACCAATTCTATTTGCGGGAAATCACCAAAACGCTTTTTTGGAAGGTGCTATCCTCGGATATGTAACGCGTTCGCCAATATACTTTCTAGCAAGATCAGATATTTTTAAAAAGAAAGCAGCCAGTTTTATGTTAAACAGTTTAAATGCACTTCCTATTTATCGGGAAAGAGATGGCGCTGATTATAGAGATAAAAACGAAGAGGTATTTGAGCAGTTTTATGATTTGCTAGCTAAAAAAAGAAGGATTGTAATATTCCCAGAAGGTAATCATGGGAAGCATCAGCAATTAAGGTCATTGAAAAAAGGTATTTTCAGAATAGCAGTTGGGGCAGAGGCTAAGTATAATAGTGAATTGGATGTTCAGGTGGTTCCGGTTGGTATTAATTATGGCAAATTTGAAAATATGGGCGGCGACCTACTCATTCAATTTGGCAAGCCAATAGCTATTAAAGATTACATCGCAGATAATTCAGCGAAGCAAGAAGAAAACTACATTGAACTTTTAGGTGAGCTCAGAAAGCGAATGAGTGATCAAATGATAGATATTCAGAAAATCGATTATTACGATTTGATTCATTACACTATGAAAACCTTTGATGCTGAAATTGGCTTGTTAGAGCATAATGAGCGTAATCACGTAGTTTCGGAATTCAAAAGACAAAAAGGATATATCGAAAAGGCAGAGAGTTACATTGAAAAAGATGTTGAAAATGCGAATATAGTCCTAAAAGTAGCTTTAGAATTTAAGGAAGGTATTAAGAAAGAGAAGCTGTCAGCTTGGTTATTTAGTAAAGAGAATTACGCTGTTTTTGGTCACATATTTTTGTTAATGCTACTTTTCCCATTGCATGTATATGGAATGCTTAATAGTTATTTGCCTTATCGAATTCCCGCTTGGTTTGTAGAGAAAAAAGTAGCAGATATTCACTTTCATGCTTCGATAAAGTTACTTGCTGGATCCATTTTGTTTGTGATTTTTTGGGGAATTCAAATTAGTTTGGTTGCAATATTTACAGATAATTATTATTGGTTAATGTACTTTGGATCATTAATTATTTCATCTTGGATTAGCTATAAATATTGGCTTTCGTTCTTAAAGTTGAAAGGGAAATTACGTTATAATAAACTTCAAAAGCAAAAAGATGACACTTTTGAAAAGTTAAAAATTCAACACAAAAAGTTAAAGGAGTTTGTACGCAAATCATATCAAAAATGAAAAATACCTTAGGCATAGAAGAGGCTCAGAAAAAAGTAGATAATTGGATTAAGAAATTTGGTGTTCGTTATTTTAGTGAGCTGACAAATATGGCAATGCTAACAGAAGAGGTTGGAGAAGTTGCTCGTGTTATTGGCAGAAGGTATGGTGAGCAATCAGAAAAGGAGTCAGATAAAAACAAGGACTTGGGTGATGAAATGGCGGATGTATTGTTTGTGTTACTTTGCCTAGCCAATCAAACAGGAGTGAACTTGGAGGAGGCGTTAGAAAAAAACTTAAATAAGAAAACGATTAGGGATGCAGATAGGCATCATAACAATGAGAAACTGCATTGACTTCGGCGCTGCGCTCAGTCAACTAATTCAATCAGCTGTATCGTTAACTGAAATTTCACTTTTAACAATTGCTGAAGCTCTATTATAAACCTGTTAAAAAAGTTTTAAAAGCGCCCCAATATTTCTCATTACCTTCTGTAGTTTCCCAAAGTGCGCTTGAACCATGAGTTCCTTCAAAATCAGGTTGGAAGTGATTTACCCAAACAGTGTCTATTCCAGAAATAAGGGTTTTAGAAGCTTCTGTTTCTGTTTTAGAGGATGTAATGAAAATGGGTTTGTCGTATCCTATGATTGAATCTTGAATATTTATTCCTTTAATATATTCTCCAGGGCTAAAAGCTGCTACTGCTTTTACTTTGTCGTTATTTTTACCAATTAATAAAACTAGGGAAGCAGAGTAGGAGCTTCCTACCAATACAATGGATTGATTGTCATTAAGTTGAAATAAATAATCAATAGCAGCCTCTATGTCCTGTTTTGCATCTATGTATTCCGTGGGTAATTCTTTTTCTTTAGCTAGTTGAGCCGTTTTATTGGTAATGTTGTTTGCTTCATTTCCTGATCTTTGGTCAATGGCAATACTTGAAAACCCTATGCTGCCAATTCTGAATGCTGTTTCTCGATATTCACCTCTACTATACCCTGCTTGGTGACAAAGCAGAACCGTAGGTTTACTATCTTTTCTTTCGTAGATATCAGCGAAAATTAATAAGCTATCTCCAGAAGGGAAAGAGTCGAGTTGTATGAAGCGACTATCTGATTGCTTTGAGATTGGATTTGCATCCATGTGCAAACTGTCAAATTTGCCTTCGTCAATTTTTTCATTCGTTTTTTCCTTTGGCAGAGGCGTGCAAGCAATAGCATGAAAAATAGTAGCTATTAATAGAATAATTTTCATGTCACGAAAGTAAGATAAAATCGAATATGCCAGCAGAAGTAAAGTTTTGTTTAGTTAATCTTTAGCTTTTCCTTTATTTCCTTAGATATAGCATCTTTGTGGAGTAGAATAGAAATAGTATTCATTCTAAAGTATGCTTCTGAGACAAGAACATGACCCTTGAAATCATCTAAGCCTCTTTCATCTCCCCAGGAATTTTTGACAATGAAATATATTTTTTTATCTACTCCCTCTGCCATACCTACGATGTGCATTAAATGATCATCACCAACTGTATAATTATCATAATTCACTTGTCTGATTTCTTGGGTAACTTTCATTTCTTCAGCAGTAGTAACAAAATCTGGTTTTTCACCTTTTAATGGTTGGAGGGCGATTCCCGATTTGGAGTTAAATCCGCTATTACTTACGTCAGCATCCCAATCTAATGTAAATCCATCTTTCAAAGCTTTTTTAGCGGTTTCTACCATTTCATCTAATTGAACGTTGTAGAATCGACCATTATCCCAGTTATCAGGTATGTCCAATACAAAGTTAGCGTAGAAAGGTTGATGCATATAAGAAGTTAGCGTGATATAATTTTGACTTGAAATGCCTAGCTCTTTCGCAAAGCTTTTTGGAGTATACGATTTTTTATCATAAGTAAAGTTATCAGGATATTCTCCTAAGTACACGTTCAATAATGCACTATAACCTTCTCTCCACATCGGAGTTAGTTTCCCTCCTTTGTTTGCTATAATAGCCTTTAAAAAGCCTTCTAGTATGCTTGCCAATTCAGCATGATTGTGTTTTTCTGTGTCCATTTGTAGTCCGTTAAAAACTTCATTTGGAACTATTCCGTACATGTCAACCGCATTTAATAAATCATGGCCTAAGCTACCTTCTCCAAACTGTGTTTTACCATGTCTTCGAACGTAGTTTTCTGCTTTGTTAATATATACTTGTCTGGCAATAAAAATTTCGGAAAGATTGTGAGTTCCTTTTCCCATTCTGATTAATTCAGACTCTAAAAAGGAAGAAGCAGCGAAGCTCCAGCATGTTCCAGTTTGTCCTTGGCTTTCCACAGCATTAGCATCCCATTGAACCACTTTTTCGAATGATAGTGTGTCTTGAGCTATTACATAATTAAAAGTAAAAGCTAGGGAAATGATGAATATTTTTTTCATGATTATAATTTTGTTTGCTCAAATTTAGGAAAGTGCTAGCGCTTTGCAAATTAAAATGGTACAAACGCCGCTGTTATACTGCTGGAGTTAAAACAAAGAGTATGTTAGCGTCTGTTGGGTAATCTTCAATATAGTCTATCGCTTGATACATGCTCCGCTTAATAAAATCAATTATTGGTTCTCCAGATTGAAACTCACATTCCCAGCCATCATAATTTTTTTCGATCGCTCCATCCATTAATTCGAGAACATCTCCTTTTATAACTGGAACTCCTATTCTTGCAAGTTTGTTTATGGCAATCAAAGCATCAGGTGTTTTAAAAGCCCAATTTTCTATTCCAATTTCTTCTAAAGAAAATCCGGCTTTTAGAATTTCAAGAACTTTGATCGGCCATTCCTTAGTCATGAGTTATTTTTTTATAAAGGTAAGTATAATAATAGCTTGTTTATTGATTCATTGCGCATGAGAATGAATTTATGTAGGCCTCAAATAAAAAAAGCCAGATACTTGCGTATCCGGCTTTAATGTGGGCCCTGTAGGATTCGAACCTACGACCCCCTGCTTGTAAGGCAGGTGCTCTGAACCAACTGAGCTAAGAGCCCTCTCGTTTGAGGAGTGCAAATATATATCTTTTCTATCTTTCACCAAATAATTAGGAAAAAAAATCGTGAAGTATTTCAGATACTACAAAAGTGCTGCCACCTGCTAAGATTAAATCGTCTGGATTTGCATTTTTTAAAGCTCCGCTAAAGGCTTCTGAACAAGTTGAAAAGCTTATTGCCGTTTGTTTTCCGAAAAATGATTTTTCTAATTTTTCTGTACTTAAAGCTCTTGGAATATTAGGCATGCATAAATAATAAGTAGCATTTTTTGGAAGAAGATCAATCACTTTTTCTATCTCTTTATCTGCTACCATACCCCAAATAACATGAAGTTGATTGTAATTCTCTTTTTCCAGTTCTTGAATTGTTTGGATAATTGCGTGCACATTATGTCCAATATCAGCAATAACTTTGGGAGAGTTTTGTAAGGTTTCCCATCGCCCTCTTAAACCAGTGTTTGTTTGTATGGATAGGAACCCTTTATTAATTCGTTCAGAAGTTATTTTTGGAAAAACTTCTTGGATCAAATCAATAACGGTTAGGGCAGTTGCTACATTGTTTTTTTGAAAGTCTCCTTTAAGACTAGAAAGAGGTTGATTCTTGTTTTTAGATGCTATATGCACTGGAGAGTTGTGTTGTGTTGCAATTTCTTCAAAAATAGATTGCTTTTCGATTCCTTCACCCAATACAACGGGGGTATTTGGCTTTATAATTCCTCCTTTTTCTCTTGCGATGTCTTCCAAGGTGTTTCCTAAGTATTGTGTATGATCTATTCCAATTGAAGTAATAGCGCATACTATAGGAGTTATAATGTTGGTAGAGTCTAATCTTCCCCCCAATCCCGTTTCTATAATCGCAATGTCAACTTTCTTATATTCAAAATAGCTGAAAGCCAGTGCTGTGCTCCATTCAAAAAAGGATGGTTGAATAGTCTTAAAAACAGCGTTATTATTTTTCACAAAGTCAATTACATAGCTTTCAGGAATAACTTCTCCATTAATTCTTATTCTTTCTCTGAAGTCGAGTAGGTGAGGAGAAGTAAATAATCCAACATTATATCCACTTTGAGTAAAAATGGAGGCGAGCATATTGCAAACAGAGCCTTTTCCATTTGTTCCTGCAATATGTATCGTTTCGAACTTATTTTGTGGATTGTCTACTAATTCACAAATAGCAATAATGTTATCTAATTTACCATTGTAGGCTTTACCACCTATGTTTTGGAATTGAGGTAGTTGTTCAAAAAGAAAACCAACCGTTTCTTTATAAGTCATTTATACAACTAGTTAACTTTAAATTCCAATTTGAGGGTTTTAACATCGTATTCTGCAGAAGCACTTGTCGGTTTATATGTGAATTCTAATGCTTTCTTCTCCGCTAACTCAATAATCGTTTTATCTGATGTATTGGTAAAAGAATTTGATAGTTGCGCTTCAGACCAGTATACCTCTCCATCCTTATTGATTTTAATTTTGACAGCTACTTTGGCAGGAGTATCGGTTAAATTGTCCAAGATAGGGACGTTTTTAATTTTTCTACTAGACCCATCACCAACACCTTCACCATTTCCTAAGCCATCTCCGCCTCCAGTTCCCCCATCAGATCCACCTTCACCATCACCACCTGCATCACCACCTCCAGAGCCATAAACATTGCCTAAATCGTATTTAGCTTCTTGCTCGTCAGCTTCTCCATTTCCATCAGAACTACTTGCTTCCTGTTGCGATTCTGCTGTTACTGCAGATTCTTCTTCTTGGGTTGCCACTTCATCTTGAGAACTTTCGTTAGTTTCTTCGTTTTGTTCTTTTGCACTTTGAGAAGTTTCATCACTAATCTCCTGGCTTCCACCTGCAGAGCCACCGCCAGCATCCGTAAAATCCATTACCATAACCACTTCTTTATTAGGGTACGGAGGATCCGCTTGCTTCATTGAAGTGAAAAATAGTAGTAGAAATAAAAGAAGTAAAAGGATGGAAGCTCCTATAATACCCGCTTGTTTATCCTTTTTATTAATGGAGGTTAAATATGCCATGAATAAATGAATTAGTTATGGTTTCGTCTTTATAACGATTTTTAACTCATTTTGTTTCGCAATGTCAATAACTCCAACAGAATATTCCCAGTCGGAAAGCTTATCGCCAACCAATTCAATGGTTTTTTTATAATCTACGTATTCCATTATTGTATTGTTTAATTCTTCTAATGAAATTTCTTTGTCGACATCCATTTTATCATTTTTAATCCAAATGATATTGTCTTTGTTTACAAATACTTTCGTAATTGATTTATCGGTAGTAGATGCAGGACCTGACTTTGGTAAGTCTATACTGTGACCAGCAGTTACCATTGTTGATAGAATTATGAAAAAAATCAATAACAGAAATACTAAATCTGTCATAGATGACATTCCCCCTTCAATTTTGATTTTATTGGACGATCGTAAACTCATCTTTTACTATTTACCTGGTGCGTCTAGAATGTCTAAAAACTCGATAGAACTACCTTCCATTTTTTGTATAACTTTTTCAACTTTACTAACTAAGTAATTGTAGAATACATAAGCTATAATACCCACAATCAAACCACCTACAGTAGTTATCATTGCTTCAAAAATACCACCAGAAAGGCTTTGAATTTCAACTCCTTCATTACTCATGGTGTGCATTACTTGAATCATCCCCAAAACAGTTCCTAAAAACCCGATCATTGGTGCCACCCCTGCTGTGGTAGCTAAAACCGATAACCTCGTTTCTAATTTGTACACTTCAATTTTGCCTACGTTCTCAATAGAAACCGCAATATCTTTCATTGGTTTTCCAATTTTAGAAATTCCTTTTTCAATCATTCGAGCCATCGGATTGTCAGATGTGGTGCACAATTGTTTCGCTGCATCTAATTTCCCATCATTAACATATTCTTTAATCTTAGCCATGAAATCTCTCTCTTCATTCAAAGCTCTTCGAATTGCAAGGAAGCGTTCGATAAAAATGTAAACGGTAACTGCAGATAGAATAAACAACATCGACATGATGATGATACTTGTCCAACTGTATTCTCCAGTTTCCGTATCAAATCCCCATATTAATTCCCACAGAGAAATGTCTGTAGTTTTTGCTAATGTATCAGAAATCGCATCACCAACTTCTATTTGAATTTTATTTATTAAATCGAAAATATTCATATTCATTTATTATTAACGGCTAGTTAAGTTCAATTGTTGTTTAAGACATCAATAAGAATACACCTGCACCTGCAAGATATCCAAATAATGCTAACCAAGCCATGTTTTTTAAGTACCAAAAGAAAGAAATTTTTTCCATTCCCATTGCTACAACTCCTGCAGCAGAGCCAATTATTAACATACTTCCACCTGTTCCAGCGGCATAAGCAATAAAGTGCCAAATATGGTCGTCTAATGCAACTTCATGTACGTCAAACATTCCCATACTAGCGGCAACCAAGGGTACGTTGTCGATTACTGCAGAACCAGCACCAAGTAACATGATAAAAACATTTGTGTCCATAGCAGCGTTAACATCTTGCCCAAAAACAAATATTAACCCTAAAGATTCTAGTGCAGCAACCGTCATTAATATACCTAAAAAGAAAAGAATAGAAGGCATTTCTATTTTTGCCAAAGCTTTGAATGTTGGGCTATTATGGCCTCCGCCGTCTACATGATCTATCTCATCCCCTAAATTTGTCATACTAAATTGACGTGCTGTAATTAACTCCGCAACCAATGCAACAATAGAAAGAGACAGCATCATACCAATGTAAGGAGGGAGGTGTGTAACCGTTTTAAAGATTGGAACAAAAACAATTAATGATAAACCTAAATAAAGCATTAATGGTCCTTTCGCGTTTTCATTTCCAGCTGCAGGAGGTGATTCAAAGTGTCCTTGAAATGGTTTTAAGAAACTAGCTAATATAGTAGGTATTAACATACAAACTAAAGAAGGCAATATTAAATACTCAACTAACTTAAGAGCACTTACTTTTTCTCCCATCCACAACATAGTAGTTGTAACATCTCCAATTGGAGACCAAGCACCACCCGCATTTGCAGCGATTATTATTAAACCTGCAAACCAAATTCGATCTTTATTGTCTGGGATTAATTTTCTAAGAATTGTTATTAAAACAATAGTAGCTGTTAAGTTATCTATTATTGCAGAAAGAATAAAGGCAAGTACACACATAATCCAAAGCAATGTCTTTTTCTTATTGGTTCTTACGTAGTTCTTAATAGTACTAAACCCGTCAAAATGATCAATTATTTCAACGATAGTCATTGCTCCTACTAGGAAAATTAGGATTTCACAGGTTTTACCAAAGTGATGTAAAAGCGTATGCTCTAACCATCCAGCTTTGGAGGCGCTATACGTTGCATGTCCTTCTATGTGGTCTGGTAATGCAGCAAATCCATCTACCATTGTATGATGTCCTGAATCAAACCATTGTGTAAAATCACCTAGTCCAAATGCTACTGCTGCCCAAGCAAGAGCCATCATTAATAGAGCCGGAACTAGTTTGTCTACTTTTAAGCTGTGTTCTAGTGTTATTGCCAAATAACCTAGAATGAATATGACAACAATTAAGACTTCCATAATTTAAACAAGTTGTTTTAAAGCAATCTCAAATGCGGTTTTAGCTATTTGAGTTTTGCTATTGTTAATGCTGTAAGAATTCTCTAGTGCCTTTTTGATTGTATTTGAGGTGTCAATAAAAATAGCATCGTCTTCAATGTTATCTAAATCTGTACTCATTAGGTAAGCAAAAACTCTAGCCATCCCGCAGTTTGAAATAAAATCTGGAATAATACTTATGTTATTATCGGTATAGTCAGCAATTTCTCCAAAGAAAATTTCCGGATCTGCAAATGGAACATTTGCTCCAGCTGCAATTACTTCCATTCCCGCAGAAATCATTCTATCGACCTGATCCTTTGTTATTAGTCTAGAAGCTGCACACGGAAGAAATACTTCTGCCTTCAAATCCCAAATTTTGTTATTTACCTCTTCAAAAGATAACATATTTGGAGCATTTAATGCATTTCCGTCTTTTTCTAAAAAGAGTGTTCTTATTTCTTCAAGAGAAAAACCATTTTCTTTTATCAAGCCACCAACGCGGTCAATAATACCCACGATAACAGCACCTTCTTGCGCTAAGTAATATGCTCCAGCACTTCCAACATTACCCCATCCTTGAATTATAACGCGCTTTCCTTTCAGTTCACCACCATAGATATCATAATAATGTTTTACAGATTCAGCAACGCCATATCCAGTAATCATATCTGCTACCACATATTTACGGGCAACTGATGGGCTGTACATTGAATTTTCAATAGCTTTTATAACACCAAGTCTTAACTGGCCAATACGATTTATTTTTTGCGATTCCCTTGGTTGAAAATGCCCGTTGAAAACCCCTTCTTGTGGATGCCAAACTCCACAATCTTCCGTCATTGGTATAACTTCATGAATTTCGTCAACATTTAAATCTCCACCTGTTCCGTAGTAATGTTTTAATAATGGAGTAACCGCTTTATACCATCTTTCCAATACTCCTTTTTTACGAGGATCGTTTGGGTCAAAATTGATTCCTGATTTAGCACCTCCAATTGCAGGACCTGAAACGGTAAATTTTACTTCCATAGTCTTAGCCAAAGATTCAACTTCACGTTTGTCTAGGCCCACTCTCATTCTCGTTCCACCTCCAGCGGCACCACCTTTCAGAGTGTTAATTACCACCCATCCTTCAGCCTCCGTTTCTTGGTCTTTCCACTCAAAAACAATCTCAGGTTGCTTATCCTCAAATTTCTTTAATAATTCTATCATTGTATTTTCCGTTCAATTTAAGCAAAAGTAACAAAATTTAAGAGTTATTAATTTTACCATTTTATTTTTTTTCAAGACAACTTGTTAATTGATAGCAAGTACTTGATTTAAAAATATTTATAAATAAATAGTTCCCCCTATGGAATCTTCTTTTGCTCCCGTTACTGAGGCAAGACAATTAACGAGTTGTTTTTTACGCAGAACTCCCAAGAAACCAAAAATTATCGCCTCTTTGTATTCTATTGTTTTGTCGTCTGGGATAATTATTTGTGTATTAGTAGTTTGTTTTATCTCTGAAATCCAAAAAGTATTAAATGCTCCACCTCCTGTTATTAGTGCTTTTTTATCCGAATTACTAGATAGTATTTTACAAATTTGATGTGCTAAGTGTTTCCCAAATGTGTTTAGTTTATCTGCGTTTGAAATGTCATATTTATCCAAAATTGGTTTGAAATTATTAATAAAGTTTTCTTTGCCTAAAGATTTAGGATGTGCTTTTGAGAAAAATGCGATTGCATTTAAATCAGTATATAAATTTTGATGAAAATTCCCTGAAGCACCTAATTTACCTTTGTCATCATACTCAATTCCTTCCAAACGGCAAATATAGTTGTTAACTATATTTGCCATTGCGAGATCGTAGGAGATTCGTTTGCCCTTTTCTTTAAAAGAGATATTAGCAATTCCCCCAAGATTAAGGCAGTAGTCATATTCAGAAAAGAGTAATTCATCACCGACAGGGACTAGCGGAGCTCCTTGTCCCCCCAGAGCAATGTCTTTTGTTCGGAAATCACAAATTGTTTCGATACCTGTAGTAGCTGCTATTTGAGCTCCACATCCGATTTGCGTAGTCAAGTTATTTAAAGGCTGATGGAAGATAGTGTGACCATGTGAAGCTATGAAATCGACGTTTGTAATATTATTTTTTTTAATGAATTTGTTGACATTGTTTCCCGTTAATTTTCCAAACTCAACATGAAATAGGGCGTAGTTTATTGCAGTTTCATTTTCTAAATTCGCCAATGCATATTTTTGTTCTCTAGAGTAAGACACTGTCTCGTGATGGACTAAACTAAAATGCCATTTATTGTCAAATTTAAAATTACAATATGCTATATCTAAACCATCCAAAGATGTGCCTGACATTAACCCTATTACGTCGAAAGATTCCATAATTTAACTTAAAAAAGTTGCTCAAGGTGAAGATAACAACTAATTTTGAAGTATTAATTAAAGATTGAATTTTAATACTAATAGTTGATAACATGGATTTTAGATTAACGGAAGAACAGATGGCGGTTAGAGATGCTGCCAAAGATTTTGCACAAAACATGTGTAAGCCAGGAGTGATTGAAAGAGATACCAACCAACAAGTACCTTTAGAGCAATTAAAGCAACTAGGAGAGCTTGGTTTTATGGGGATGATGGTTGATCCAAAGTACGGAGGAAGTGGGATGGATACTATTTCTTATGTTTTAGCTATGGAAGAAATCTCAAAAATAGACGCTTCTGTTTCTGTTGCTATGTCTGTAAATAATTCATTAGTTTGTTGGGGTCTGGAACATTTTGGGAATGAAGAGCAAAAACAAAAATATTTAATTGATTTAGCTACTGGAAGTAAAATTGGAGCATTTTGTCTCTCCGAGCCAGAGGCTGGTTCAGATGCTACTTCTCAAAGGACTACTGCAATAGATATGGGAGATCATTATTTATTGAATGGCACAAAAAACTGGATAACAAGCGGAAGTACTGCTTCAACTTATATTGTAATTGCTCAAACAGATGTAGATAAGGGCCATAAAGGGATTAATGCTTTTATTGTAGAAAGAGGCATGGAAGGTTTCATTGTTGGGGCTAAAGAGGATAAGTTAGGGATTAGAGGATCTGATACACATACGTTGTTGTTTAATGATGTAAAAGTTCCTAAAGAGAACAGAATAGGTGAGGATGGATTTGGGTTTAAGTTTGCCATGAAAACACTTTCTGGGGGAAGAATTGGTATAGCTGCTCAAGCCTTGGGAATTGCTGCAGGAGCTTATGAAATTTCGTTAGCTTATTCTAAAGAGAGAGAAACATTTGGTAAACCAATTTGTGAACACCAAATTATTCAATTTAAATTATCAAAAATGGCTTTGGATATTGAAGCTGCGAGAATGTTGGTTTTAAAAGCTGCTTGGCATAAAGATGAGCATATGGATTATGGTACTTCTGGAGCTATGGCAAAACTGATTGCATCACAGGTAGCCATGGAAACGACGGTTGAGGCTGTTCAAATTCATGGAGGATATGGTTTTGTTAAAGAGTATCATGTAGAAAGGTTGATGAGAGATGCAAAAATTACACAGATCTACGAAGGGACTTCTGAAATTCAGAATATTATAATAGCAAGAAGTATATTGAAAGATTAATATTTCTATTCTATTTGTATGTAATAAATTATATTTTCTAAAGAATCTCGTTTGCTTTTTTAGGTCTTCGAACATATATCCTTGGACCTATTTTTAAGTTAATTATGTGTCACAATTTATGAGTAACACATAGATTAATAGTAGTGCATCGTCATAATGAAAACGAGATAGATTCAAAAAAAAGAGCCTCAATTTCTTGAAGCTCTTTTAAATATTAATTTTTTAGGGAAGACTACTGCCTTGGGTCTCCCAATCCAACAGGGCTTCCAACTCTGTCCATTGCACATCTAAACCCTATATTTGCTGTAGATAAATCGTCGTCTAAAAATCTTCTTGTTCCAGGGCTTAACCAATACACTCTATCTCTCCAAGATCCACCTTTAAATACTCTAGATTTATCAGATATTAAACTTGTTGGATCTTGAGCCAAAGCCAATCCTTTCTCTTTGCCACTTTGGTACATAACCCAATCTTCATTCATGCTTCCAGCATTAATATCTGCAACTCTA
>Ga0206130_10005408_pt1 | contig 15118 bp, 13 predicted proteins | sample Helgoland_Spring_9_FD_148637 | JGI IMG/M metagenome (GOLD analysis project Ga0206130, IMG submission 148637) | Pelagic subsurface seawater microbial communities from Kabeltonne, Helgoland, North Sea - Helgoland_Spring_Bloom_20160512_1 | ecosystem: Environmental > Aquatic > Marine > Epipelagic ... | reverse complement strand
CCAATGCTCTGAATACAAAAGAAAAGCAGGTTGCCCCAAGGAGTATAAAGAAGATCATACTTGTCAACTTCATTGTATCAAGAGAAACTGTCTTTATTGTGCTGTAGTTCAATTTCCCAAGTAATGCACTTAGGATAATTGCACCCAGTGCCCCTACCCCCGCAGCTTCTGTCGGAGTGGCTATCCCCATTATTATAGATCCTAGTACTAAGAATATGAGTAAAAAGGGAAAAAGGAAGGATTTGATTATAGTCCATAATACGTTCTCTTTAGCCCAAAATGCTTTGAGTTGATTTGTATCTACAGGAGGTGCACTTTTTTTATCCAACCAACTTCTCAGAATAATATATAGAATATAGATTCCAACTAAAGAAATTCCAGGAATTATAGCTGCTTGAAATAAATCTCCAACGGGTACATTCATAACTGATCCCAATAGTATCAGAACAATTGAAGGAGGTATGATTTGGCCTAAGGTTCCTGATGCAGAGATAGTACCTGTAGCTAATTCTGGGCTATACCCTTGCTTCAACATAGTCGGTAAACTGATCAATCCCATTGTGACAACTGTAGCACCAACGATACCAGTAGATGCTGCAAGTAAAGCACCCACTATAACAACAGATATTGCCAAGCCACCTCTTACTTTTCCAAATAAAATAGCCATCGTTTTGAGCATCTGTTCCGCTATGCCTGATTTTTCAAGCATGATTCCCATAAACACAAAGAGTGGAACAGCCAATAAAACATAATTACTCATTATACCCAAAAAACGCGGTGGCAATGCGGACAAGGAACTGATATCCAAAAAACAAACAGCATATAGGATTGAAAGACCACCAAGGGTAAAAGCTACAGGAAAGCCATACAATAGCAGCAAGAAAATGCTTAAAAATAAAATAATTGCAAGTATTTCCATGCTTAGTTTTTAGTTTTTAGTTGTTTCAAACTCTTCAATAGAAGGGAAAAGGATTGTAGAAAAACTAGGCAAATACTGAAAAATAAAATGAACTTGATCACAAATCTAAAAGGAAGCCCATTAGGATCTGGAGATCCTTCTAATATAAATAAAGAATCTATTGCAAATCTTAATGTATAAACCATCAAAATTAAACACCAGGGCATCAACAAACATAAAATTCCTATAATATTTACGAATGCTTTATCCTTAGCTTGGAATCTACTATAAAATAGATCTACTCGAACATGTGCATCTTTTTGCAAAGTATATGCCCCACCTAATAAAAAAAGTGCAGCAAAAATATGCCATTGAAGGTCATTCAACCAAGTTACAGAGCTATCCAATGATCTTAGAATAACGTCTATGCAAACCGAAAGGATCAACACTAGCGCTAGCCAACCGGAGACTGAGCCAACTCGATCTACGAGCCTATCAATATATTTGATTAAAGAATCGCGCATGTACAATAATAATACTTATATAATTAAAAAGGTGAAGTTGATCTATAAATCAACCTCACCTTTTATTTTGAAACAAAAATTAGTTTCTTAATTGAAGAAAGAAGATTCATTTGAACCACCGCCATCAATTACCTTAATTCTGTTTTTAAATTCTACAGATTTTTCAAGATCTCCTTTTTTAGCATAGATCTCTTTGAGTGCTATTAGCGCATTTCTATCGTTAGAGTTAATTTTCTCAACTTCTTGGAAATACGGAAGAGACTTTTCAAAAAGACCGTCCATCTCAGCTTTAAGGGTATCATAAAGCTTATTTTCCTCAGCAGAAGTACCTAGATTTCTCATAACCTCACTGTTCTCAGCTGCTTTATTGTAGTACAATGCACCCAAGCCATATAGAGCATCCGTGTATGTAGCATCTTTTGTGATTGCTAGTTCGAAATATTTCGCTGCTGATCCGAATAACATTTCTGTTTCTTCGTTCTCAGAACCTAAAGACTCTAGACGTGCTTTGTATATTTGCTCATAAGTAACTCCAAGAGTAGAATATAGCGTCTTGTTTTCAGGATCCTTGTCTATTGCTAATTTTAGCTTATCAACTAATTGCTCGTACTTATTATTTTGAAGGAAATAGTTGATCTCTGCGTAAAGAATATTTTGATCATCTGGGAATTCGATTTTCCCTTTATCCAGAACAGCTAGACCACCTGCTTCATCACCAGCCTCTATAAGGATTTTGAATAAGTCAGAATAAACATCTGGGTTTTCAGTACCCATATCAATTAATCGCTGATAAAGATCCTTTGCTTCAGCTGCACCTGCAGCTTTGCCACAAAAAGCAGCTGCATATAGTTGGTTGTTGTAATCTTCCTCTACAGAGAAATATACTTCACCCATTTCTACTAGTTCTTCATGGACTGTAGTCAAGTTTAGAGCATATGTAAACGCATCTCCATAAGTCTTTTGATCTAGGAAATAAGAGTATACATTAAAGTTTGCATTTCCGACCTCTCTCCATAGATCCTCCATAGATGACTTCTGAATCTTCTTTTCTGCACGACTTTTTGCTTCCATTGCACAATCATATGCAATATTAGCAAGCGTCATAATACTTTGGTCCAATTCCTTTTCATTCCCAGTAATTGAACTTGTCTCGTATGCAAGAAAAGCAGAATTAACTACTGTACTATTGATCTGAGTTTTTAACTCCCATGCTTCGAATGAATTAGATACTTCAGCATCCTCCATTGCAATATTAATCATTTCAGCTGCTTCCGGTAAGCTAGCTGCATTGTTTGCCTGATCCATATTGAATGCCGTGTAAGCTCTTTTTGCTTTCTTCAATGCCTTTGCAGGCTCGATCTGCGCGCTTAAAGTAAGGGTACTTGCAAGGATACAAAGTACACCTAACATGAATTTATTCATAATTCCGATTTTGTAAATAGTTACTTTATTCATTGTTTGTTTCTTCGTTTGTATTTTGATCATTTTCGTTCTGTTCATTCTCTTCTGCGTTCTGATCACTTTCTGTATCTTCAGCTATTACTGCAACATCTGCAATACTATCTGATTGATCTAGTCTAATGATTCGGACACCCTGAGTAGATCTACCCATAATTCGAATTTCAGAAACCTTTGAACGAATTGTAACGCCTGATCGAGTTGTGATCATTAGATCATCCGATTCAAGAACAGCTTTAATGGAAACAACAGGACCTGTTTTATCTGTAACCATCATGTTACGGACACCTTTACCACCTCTATTCGTTAATCGATAATCTGCAAAGGCTGTTCGTTTTCCGTTTCCTTTTTCTGAAACGACCATTACTGCTGTTTCAGTATCTTCAGCATCAAAAGAAATCATGCCGATGACCTCATCATTGTTATTTTCGGCTAAACGTATACCTCTTACACCTGTGGCAGTTCTACCCATAGATCTTACCGCAGCTTCATTAAAGCGAATAGCATTTCCAGATTTATTTGCAATAATCACCTCGCTATTACCCGTTGTTAGTATTGCTTCTAAAAGCTGATCATCTTCATTGATACTAATTGCATTAATACCTCCGACTCTTGGTCTGCTGTAAGCCTCCAAAATTGTCTTTTTAACAAGTCCTTTTTTGGTTGCAAACAGAATATAATGATTGTTGATATATTCCTCTTCACTTAGATTATCTACTAGGATATATGCTTTAACCTTATCATCCTTAGGAATTGAAAGTATATTTTGAATCACACGTCCAGAAGAAGTCTTCGTAGCCTCTGGAATTTCGTATACTTTGAGCCAGAAACATTTACCTTTTTCGGTAAATAACATCATATAAGAATGCGTGTTGGCTACAATCATATGCTCCACAAAATCCGCATCACGAGTTTTGGCTCCCATGGCACCTCTTCCCCCACGACTCTGCGTTCTGTATTCTGAAACAGCTGTTCGCTTAACATATCCTAGTGAAGAAATAGTGACCACAACATCTTCTTGTGGTATCATATCCTCTAAAGAAATATCGCCATCTGAATAATTAATTTCAGTTCTACGATCATCACCATATTGCTCTCGAATCACTTCAAGCTCTCCTTTGATCATTGCACGTTGTAGATCTTTACTTGCTAGGATATCCTCAAGTCTTGAAATCTCCGACATCAATTCATCGAATTCAGCTTTGATTTTATCACGCTCTAATCCAGTAAGCTTTTGAAGACGCATGTCTAATATAGCTTTGGCTTGGTCTAATGTTAATACATTTCCCTCTGCAAGTACTTGTTCCTCAGTTCGAGTTTCTATTAATTCAGAAAACTTAGCCCAAAAACCGTCTAAATCTTCAATGAACTTACCTTCCATCAAACCAATTCTTGCCTCTTCTGGTGTCTTTGAAGCACGAATAAGTGTGATTACCTTGTCTATATAATCAAGAGCTACAAGAAGACCAACCAATATATGTGCTCTCCTTCTTGCTTTATTTAATTCAAACTTAGTTCTTCGAACCACCACCTCGTATCGGAATTTTATAAATTCCTCAATCATGTCCTTTACATTCAAGGTCAATGGTCTACCATTTACAAGGGCAACATTGTTTACCCCATATGAAGATTGTAGTGGTGTATATTTATATAACTGAGACAGGATCACATTTGCCATCGCATCTCTGCGAACTTCAATTACGATACGCAATCCATTCCTGTCGGATTCATCTCTGATATCCGTAATACCATCCACTCGCTTAGAATTGACTAGATCTGCGATCTTGACAATCAGATTAGCCTTGTTTACTTGGTATGGTATTTCATCAACGATGATAGTTTCTTTTCCATTCGCAGCTGTTTCGATGCGCACTTTAGCTCTGACCACTACTCTACCTCGGCCTGTTTCTAAAGCTTCACGCACGCCTTTCATCCCATAAATGATACCTCCAGTTGGAAAATCTGGTGCCTTTATAATTTGACAAAGCTCATCCATCGTGATCTCACCATTCTCAAGGCATGCAATAACACCATCTACAACTTCTGTTAAGTTATGTGGTAGCATATTTGTTGCCATACCTACAGCGATACCTGAGGCTCCATTAACCAAAAGGTTAGGAACTCTTGCCGGCAAGACAGTAGGTTCTTTAAGCGTATCATCAAAATTTAGATCAAAATCAACAGTATCTTTTGCAATATCTCCCAAGAAATCATCTGCAATTCGATTCATTCTTGCCTCGGTATAACGCATTGCGGCAGGACTATCACCATCCATAGAGCCGAAATTACCCTGTCCATCAACTAGTGGATACCGAAGGGACCAGTACTGAGCCATCCTAACCATAGTATCATAAACAGCTGTATCACCATGTGGGTGATACTTACCTAGAACCTCACCGACAATACGGGCAGATTTTTTGTATGACTTGTTATAGGTCACCCCAAGTTCATGCATACCGTATAGAATCCTTCTGTGAACGGGCTTTAATCCATCTCGTACATCAGGTAGTGCTCTAGAGACGATCACCGACATAGAATAATCTATATAGGCTGATTTCATCTGATCCTCAATTCTAACCGGTATAATGCGTTGTCGTGAAGATTGATCCATTTAATTATGTTTGTTTGTTAAACTAAATTTACAAGCTGTTTTACCAGACTGAAACATTAGTTGTTTTAAAGGGACAAATTTAAGAAAAGCCCCATTTATAAAGAAATATTCTGTACTTAAACTTAGTACAGAGTTTAAATACATTTAACAGTAACCTAACACAATTTTGTAAAAAGGAGTTCTTTAAAGCCTAGTATCTGTTCTTAGAGCAAATACTTTATTTATTTAAGCTTATTATATTCTATATTTGCCAAAAAAATAACAGCTTTGAGTAAAGTAGTAAAACCGTACCAGGAGAAAGGAAGTAAGAAGGAACAAGTTTCTAATATGTTCAACAATATTGCGAAAAAATACGATCTTCTTAACCGTGTTCTTTCCCTTGGTATTGATAAAATATGGCGAAAAAGAGCCATTAATATTTTAAAGGAATCCAATCCGAAAAGAATACTAGATGTTGCAACAGGTACAGCCGATGTTGCCATATCTACTGCAGGTATCATACATCCAGAATCAATAGTTGGAATTGATATATCTAGTGAAATGCTCGAGGTTGGAAAAAAGAAGATCAAAAAACTAGGCCTTGAAGATACGATTAAGCTGAATCTTGGAGATTCAGAAGCAATAGAGTTCGAAGACAATTACTTTGATGCTGCAACTGTAGCTTTTGGAGTTAGAAATTTTGAAAATCTGGAGAAGGGTATTGGAGAGATGTTGCGTGTGGTTAAAAAAGGAGGAACTGTATTAATTCTTGAGTTCTCGAAACCCAATACTTTTCCATTCAAACAAATTTTCCAATTTTACTTTAAATTTATCTTACCATTTATAGGTAGATTTACATCAAAGGACCCTAAAGCCTATAAATATTTATTTGACTCAGTACAAGCATTTCCTCAAGGCGAAGAGTTTATCTCGATTATGCAATCCGTGGGGTATACTAATTGCAGACAGATCAAGTTAAGTTTAGGTATCTGTTCAATATACCTGGGTACTAAATAAATTTGAATTAACATCCAATAGATCAAGCTCAACGCACGTTGATAAGATGATTAAACCAAAGTTTCAATGGGAAAAAGACAATTAATAACAATAGGCCTCTTAATATCTATCTGTGCTTTTGCAAGTGCACAAGCAGGTAGAGGGAACTATAACTTTATGGATTTCCAGCAAAAACCCTATTATTTTGGGATAACGCTTGGAATAAATTCTGCGAATTACGCCATATTCCAGTCTAGAGATTTTATTGGAAATTCCAATTTTAACACTATAGAATCAGTGATGGGAACTGGGGGGAATTTTGGTATCGTAACAAACCTAAAGATTGGTAAATATTTTGATGTACGGTTCTTGCCTACTCTATCGTTTGCTACACGAAACATAAGATATATTCGTCCTGGAGAGGAAATTTATCAACGAAAAATAGAGAGTGTATTCGCAGAAATGCCTTTTCATATTCGCTACAAATCAGCTCCATTTAACGATAGTAGATTGTTTGTCATAGGTGGTATCAAATATTCTTTTGATGTAGCAAGTGAATCTAGAGCAGTTATCAAAGATGTGGAATTGGTAAAAGTCTCTCCCACTGACTTTGCTTTAGAAATAGGTGGAGGTATACAATTCTTCTTCCCTTACTTTATATTCTCTCCAGAGATCAAGTTTTCTCATGGCCTTGGAAACACACTTATCTACAATGAGAACCTTGAAGAGTCTCAGATTATAGACAAAATACTTTCAAGGACCTTTACGATTTCACTTCACTTTGAAGGTTAATCTTGGCTCCTAAGTTTATACATTCCTTTATCAAGGATGGAAAAAAGCTCATGAATAATTCATTGAGCTTTTTTTTATGCTCAATTAAGGACTCTAGACCTCCTTTTATTTGGTCTGGCTTGGAGACTCTCTGTTCCAGCTTATGCAATACAAAATCTATCCCTTCCTCATGACCATATGAGAACAACCAATCCCCCCCTATCATTCGCTCCGTTTGATATGCTACTTTTTCTGGAAAACCTTCCGTATGGCTAATCAAAACGCCATAAGCTCTTTTTCTAAAATCAGTAAATGATTCAGTAGAAAAATGTGTCCAATTGAGCACTAAGAAATAGTCGAAAAAAATATCGACCAATATCGGAGCGTATTTATGATGCTTAGGTCTTAGTAAGGCGCAGGCTTCTAAAACTTGAGGATGGTTATCAGTAAAAGAATCAATTGAGCGGTGTAAAAAGACGCCAGCTTGAATGTTTTTATCAAACTTTTCAAGAGATTTTTTATTCATTAAATCTGCGAGATAATTACCCACCATCAATTTCTCATCGGTGCCTGAAAGGTATAAATGTGCTAGAAAATTCATTGATACTAAAGGTATAGATTTTTGGCTTGAGAAACCAAATATTCCTTTAATTTGTCTAAGGCAAATATTAGACCTATATTTGCGCCAAATTTGAATTAAAAAAAGAAAAGCTAATGGCTCTAAAATGCGGTATCGTTGGACTTCCAAATGTGGGTAAATCAACTCTTTTCAATGCATTAACATCTGCTAAAGCACTAGCAGCTAATTATCCTTTTGCAACGAAGGATCCTAATGTTGGTATGATCACTGTTCCAGATGCAAGACTAGATAAACTAAGTGAACTGGTAAGTCCTGAAAAGGTCCAACCAACGACGGTTGAAATCGTAGATATTGCTGGGTTAATCAAAGGTGCTTCTCAAGGTGAAGGCCTAGGAAATCAATTCCTAGGAAACATAAGAGAGGTAGATGCTATCATACATGTTGTTCGCTGTTTTGAAAATGGTAATATTGTGCATGTAGATGGTAGTATAGACCCGATTAGAGATAAAGAGACCATTGATGCCGAGTTACTTTTTAAAGATATAGAAACGGTTGATAAGCGAATTGAAAAGCTCAAAAAGCAGGCGAAGTCAGGTAAGAAGGAAGATCAAAAAGCATTTGAAGTAGCAACAAGTCTTCTTGACCACCTGAATTCAATGAAACCAGCCAGAAGTTTTGAGATTGATGAGACCACTGAAGAGTTGTACAAAGATCTAAGCCTTTTGACTGGGAAGCCAATTCTTTATGTATGTAATGTGGATGAAGACTCCGTAAATGATGGCAACGAACATACGAGCAAATTCAGAGAATTTGTAAAGGATGAACATGCAGAGGTTATTCTAATTAGTGCTGATATTGAAAGTGAAATAGCAGTATTAGATACGAAGGAAGAACGCCTTGAATACTTGGAAGAACTTGGATTAAATGAACCTGGTGTAAATAAGCTGATAAGTTCTTGTTACAAACTATTGAATTTGATCACGTATTTCACTGCTGGAGTCAAAGAGGTAAGAGCATGGACTATCGAAAAAGATTGGAAAGCTCCTCAAGCAGCAGGCGTTATTCATACTGATTTTGAAAAGGGTTTTATTCGTGCAGAAGTTATCAAATACAATGATTATGTTAACCTTGGATCCGAGTCTAAAGTTAAAGAAGCTGGAAAAATGAATGTTGAGGGTAAAGATTATGTGGTTCAGGACGGAGATGTTATGCACTTCCGATTCAATGTATAAATAATATAAATGAATAGATTTTACGTCATATCGAAGCCTTACGGCTACTTAAGTCAGTTCACCAAAGAGGTGCCTGAACATAAGGTCCTCTCTGACCTACACAAGTTTCCTAAAGATGTGTATCCTGTTGGTCGTTTGGACAGAGATTCTGAAGGACTTTTGTTGTTGACAAATGATAAAAAGATGAATAAGGACCTTCTAGACCCATCTTCAAAAAAGAAGAAGACATATTGGGTTCAAGTTGAAGGTATTCCAACTAACACAGATCTAGATACCTTAAGAAATGGTCGCTTAACTATTCGTATCAATAAAAAGGACCACAAGTGTGCGACTGCCAAAGTAAAGATTCTTGGGACATCTGTTGAACTACCTGATAGAGATCCGCCTATTAGAACTAGGGTTGCGATTCCTACTTTCTGGATTCAAATAGAACTTACAGAAGGTAAAAATCGCCAAGTCCGAAAGATGTTTGCCAAGATTGGTTATCCAGTGCTAAGACTGGTTCGAGTGAAGATTGGTGGTATTTCAATCGAAGGAATGCAAAGCGGTGATGTACGCGAACTTACAAAGATCGAAGCTTTACAGGCCTTACAATAAAATCTTTTTTGAAAACAGGCTTCTCCCTTTTTCATCCTTAAAAAGGACAACTAGGGGCTGAATACGTAAGCCAATAGACAGTTTTGCTTCTTGAAAAGGGAGTAGATCAATAGATTTAAAAGACTGACTATTAATAAAATATACACCTACAGATACTACTTTTTCTGAGGTGTTAATCAAGACTAAATCGTCCCCTGTGTAATAACAAACATAGGGGACTTCTTCTTTCCAGTCCAAAGACAACACCCTTTCAGCAAATACGTGGCCTGCATTGTCAAGGAGTTTTACCTTTAAATAATCATACGCCTGCATACCGGAGAGTTCAAGCTTTAAAATAAGTTGTTGAGGACTGAGTATTTGAAATGCTGTAAAATCTAGTCCGTTTGTTGATCGTTCTAAAAGGACAGTTTCATTTTCGAGTGTTCCAAGTAAAAGTATATTCAACAATACTATGTCTTCAGAAACTTCATATTCAACTACAAAATCATGTATTGGTAAAGGTGAATTTTGATAAGTCCCAAATGGAAAGGGATATGTAGCTGAATCATTATCAGAGGCTCCAAGTAATGCACCTGTGCCACTAGATTCCCACATTGTATAATCGTATGTTCCTAAATTACAAGTCTGATTATCATACCTATATAGCCAACCATCCTGATAGTCCCATACCGTTCCCGAACCATCAACATTGCTATCTCCGATACGGTCTATAATTTGATTTTGGTAAAACAACTCAATTGCATCATTTCCATTGAAATAACAAGCTGAAGTTGGCAATGTCCCAGTTAGGTAGTTGGGTACAAATCCAAAAAAATCTAAGAAGGAAGTTGACTCTGCCGAAATATATATAAATGAGCCAGCCTGGGCAGTATCATTAGGAAACAAAAATTCAATCCCATCGGATCCACCTCCGTTATTAGCAGAACCAAGTCCATAGTCACTTAAGTCAAAAATATCCGTATTGACATATACCTCAACAACTTTCGGGAGCCCTCCAGGCAGAGGACCATCAAATACTCCCGTAAGCATGAGATTACATTGCCCATTTGCTTTGTACAAAGCTAGAGTGAAAACTAAAACAATAGTGATTCGCATCTTTTTTAGCTTAAGATTAAAAAAGAGCCTCTCAATTTTTGACACAAAAAAAAGGGCCCCAATAAGGAGCCCTTTTTTATATCTTCAATTTCTATTAATTATCTATAGACAACCTGCTTGACAGCTTTAACAACTTTAGTAGGATTTGGAAGAAATTCATCTACCAATGTTGGAGCGTAAGGCATTGATGTATCCGCACCCATTACTCGAGCTACAGGAGCATCAAGATAATCGAATGCATATGATTGCATTTGATAAGCAATCTCAGATGCAACAGATGCAAACGGCCAAGATTCTTCAACGACAACCATACGGTTTGTCTTCTTCAAAGAGTTCACCAGTGTTTTATAGTCTAAAGGTCTTATCGTTCTTAGATCAATTACCTCAGCAGAGATTCCCTCTTTTGCTAATTCTTCGGCAGCCTCAAGAGCAACAAGTACCATCTTATTGTAAGAAACAATAGTAACGTCTGTACCTTCGCGCTTTACAGCAGCTTTACCAATCTCGATAATATGTTCACCATCTGGAACAAGTCCTTTATGGCCATACATTTGCTCTGACTCCATGAAACAAACAACATCTTCATCACGAATAGCCGCTTTCATTAGTCCTTTAGCATCTCCTGGGTCACATGTTGAAATAACTTTCAGACCAGGACAATTTGCCAACCAACTCTCAAATGTTTGAGAGTGCTGTTGAGCCAATTGACCAGCAGATCCCGAAGGTCCTCTGAATACAATTGGACATGAAAACTGACCAGCAGATTGTGACAAAGTTTTAGCTGCATTGTTGACAATTTGATCAAATGCTAGGACTGCAAAGTTCCAAGTCATAAACTCAACGATTGGTCTTAGACCATTCATTGCTGCTCCTACTCCTATTCCTGCGAAACCCAACTCAGCAATAGGTGTATCTATTACACGCTGAGCGCCAAATTCATCAAGCATACCTTTAGTTACCTTGTAGGCACCATTGTATTGAGCTACTTCTTCACCCATAACAAAGACTCTGTCATCTAGTCTCATTTCTTCAGACATCGCCTCATTCAGGGCATCACGAAGTTGTAATTCTCTAGCCATATTAAATCAACTATTAATTGTGAGCCACAAAAATAATAAATATGAAGACCTAAACAAACCTGAAAAGCTTATAATTTAAATTCTTGGAATCTAAATTACACCTTGATCAAGCATTGCATCTGCAACCTTAACAAATCCTGCTATATTAGCCCCTTGTACATAATCCACAGATCCATCTTCTTTTTTACCATATTTAATACATTGGGTGTGGATAGCCTTCATTATATCTTTAAGTTTCATATCCACTTCTTCTCTCGACCAATTCAAACGAAGTGAATTTTGACTCATTTCAAGGCCCGATGTAGCTACACCTCCAGCATTTGAAGCTTTACCAGGAGCAAATAGAACATTATTGTTCTGTAAGACTTCTACACCTGCTGCAGTAACTGGCATATTGGCACCTTCTGCAACAGCTATAATGCCATTCGACACTAATGTTCCAGCTTCTTCTTCATTCAATTCATTTTGAGTTGCACATGGGAAGGCAAGATCTGCATTTATTGACCATGGTCGATTTCCTTCTAGATATAATGCCCCAAATTGATCGGCGTATTCTTTAATTCTTCCTCTACGATTGTTTTTAAGATCCTTTATCCAATCAAGTTTTTCTTTTGTAATACCTTCTGAGTCATAAATTGTTCCTGACGAATCAGACAAGGTTACTACTTTAGCACCAAGTTCAATTAATTTTTCAGTAGCATATTGAGCTACATTCCCCGATCCAGAAACGAGGCAAACCTTATCAGCGATTTTATCATTATGCTGTTTAAGCATGTAATCAACAAAGTAAACACAGCCGTAACCTGTTGCTTCGGGTCTGATTAAAGAACCACCATAATTTAAGCCCTTTCCAGTAAGGACACCATGGTGAATATTCTTAATCTTTTTGTACATCCCAAACATATATCCAATCTCTCTACCACCAACACCAATATCACCAGCTGGAACATCTGTATCAGCACCAATATGACGGTTCAATTCAAGCATAAATGCTTGACAGAATTTCATAATTTCGTTATCGGATTTACCTTTTGGATTAAAATCTGATCCTCCCTTACCTCCACCCATAGGCAGCGTTGTAAGGCTATTTTTGAAAATCTGCTCAAAACCTAAGAATTTTAGGATTGATTGGTTTACAGATGGGTGGAATCTCAAGCCACCTTTGTAAGGACCTAATGCATTATTAAACTGCACGCGGTATCCTTTGTTGACCTGAATATCTCCAGCATCATCAAGCCAGGATACTCTGAACGAGATAAGCCTGTCAGGTTCAGTCAGACGCTCTAAAAGCGCTTTTTTCTGATACCTTGGATTTGCATTAATAAAAGGAATAATTGTTTCTGAAACTTCACGAACCGCCTGATGAAATTCTGTTTCACCTGGGTTCTTAGCAATGAGTGTGTTCATGAACTGATCAATCAGTTGATGCGCATCTACAATGGCTTTCCCTTCCATACTATACTTTTTACAATAAATAATTTAGTCTAGTTTATATTTGACATTACAAATCTATAACTTGTAAAATTATTTTTTGACTTAATTCACAACTTTCTTTATGACATTGTCAAATCCTATTAAAATAATTGCTCTATCAACAGTTATTTTCTTTTTAATGAGTTCTTGTTCAGCTGATAAAAGTAATAATTCGAACTCAAAGGCTATTGAAACAGATTGCCTTTACAATACTCCTGTTGCCATATTTGAAACAGTTAAAGATTCACTGACTAATTATCAGTTTGAAACACTTGGACCAAACAAAACACTTGAATCATTTTTACTGAATAATGAGCAAATTGATATCATACAAAACGGTTGTAATGAAATTAGTCAAGAATTTAGATTTCAAACTAATTCAGAAAAGTCAATTGTTGACTTTGCAACGGACATCTTTAATAGTTTTTCAGCCCTTGACCCTTCTTTATTTGTACTAAATCAGTTTGCCACTGAATTTCAAAATCAAAAAGAATTGATAAAAACTGGTCAAAAAGTGCAGTTTTCAGATATAATCTATCTGAAAATGGATGAAACTCCAATCGGAGATTCAAGAATGATAAGGATCTTAATGACATCTGATAAAAATTAAAATATATTAAAATTTGTGCAGGACTTTACATAACTTTATCATAGAGCAATAAACAAGCACAAATTTGTCTTGCTCAATAAATTTGGATATAATTATTTTTATAATAGTATCAGTAAGTCGATTGATTCCCTGTTGTCTTTTACAACAGGGAATTTTATTTGTAGCTAATCTGAAAATCAATTTCAATTGATTATATTTGGGCAAATTTTTAAATCATCTTTTGCGTAAAAAATAAAAAATGAATTACGATATTATTGTAGTTGGTAGTGGTCCTGGTGGATATGTAGCTGCCATTAGGGCTTCGCAGTTAGGTATGAAAGTTGCCATTGTTGAGCGTGAGAGTATTGGTGGAATATGTTTGAACTGGGGTTGTATCCCAACAAAAGCTCTATTGAAGAGTGCGCAAGTTTTTGAATATATCTCACATGCAGAAGATTATGGAATAAAGGTAAGTGGGTCGGAAGCAGACTTCAGTGCAATGATAAAAAGATCAAGAACTGTTGCTGAAGGTATGAGTAAAGGAGTCAACTTCCTTATGAAAAAGAACAAGATCGATGTGATAATGGGTCATGGAACACTTGTTCGAGGTAAAAAAGTATCCGTTAAAGATTCAGCTGGAAAAGTCACTGAATATGCAGCATCAAACATTATCTTATCTACTGGTGGAAGAGCAAGACAACTTCCTAGCCTTCCGATTGATGATAAGAAGATAATAGGTTATAGAAAAGCAATGTCTCTTGACGTTCAGCCTAAGAAAATGGTTGTCGTAGGTGCAGGAGCTATAGGTGTTGAATTTGCTTATTTTTATAATTCAATAGGTACTGATGTAACGATAGTTGAATTTATGGAGCAAGGTCTTGTTCCTAGAGAAGACAAAGATGTATCAAAAGAACTTACTAAATTATATAAGAAGAAAGGCATGAAAGTTATGGCCAATTCTTCAGTAGAATCAGTAGATACTAAAGGTAAAGGATGTAAGGTTACTGTAAAGAACCGTAAGACAGGGAAAGAAGAGATCATAGAATGTGATGTTGTGCTTTCAGCTGCTGGTGTAACACCAAACACCGATAATCTCGGCCTAGAAACTTTAGGTATAAAAACAGATAGAGGACTTGTTGAAGTTGATGAGTACTACAGAACAAATGTAGCTGGTATTCACGCTATCGGTGATATAGTTAAGGGACCTGCACTAGCGCATGTTGCATCTGCAGAAGG
>Ga0206130_10005407_pt1 | contig 15119 bp, 10 predicted proteins | sample Helgoland_Spring_9_FD_148637 | JGI IMG/M metagenome (GOLD analysis project Ga0206130, IMG submission 148637) | Pelagic subsurface seawater microbial communities from Kabeltonne, Helgoland, North Sea - Helgoland_Spring_Bloom_20160512_1 | ecosystem: Environmental > Aquatic > Marine > Epipelagic ... | reverse complement strand
CTTCAACGTAATCGGTAAGCTTTTGAAAAAGATGTAATCGAGTATTACCACCATATATACCGTGGTTTTTGTTAGGATACATCATAAAGTCAAATTGCTTATTTGCTTTTTGTAAAGCGGTCACCATTTCAATAGAATTTTGAAAATGAACATTATCGTCACCAGTTCCATGAATCAGTAAATAATTACCTTTTAAAGAATCAACGTGAGTAATGGGAGAATTCTCGTCGTAGCCAGAGTTTTCTTCTGGAGTTTGCATGTACCTTTCTGTGTAAATAGAATCGTAATATTTCCAGTTGGTTACAGGAGCAACGGCCATCGCAGTTTTAAAGATTTCATGTCCTTTAAATAAACACAACGAACTCATGTAACCACCATAACTCCAACCCCAAATTCCTATTCGCGTTGCATCAACATAAGGTTGTTCTGCCAGCCATTTTGCTGATGATACCTGATCTTCTGTTTCATATTTGCCCAATTGTTTGTAGGTTAATTTCTTGAATTTTTCTCCACGAGCTCCTGTACCTCGGTTGTCTACCGATACAATAATGTATCCTTTTTGAGCCATCATTTGATACCACAGGTAATTTGCTCCGCCCCAAGAGTTTTTTACCGTCTGTGAGCCTGGTCCTCCATAAACATACATCAAAACCGGATATTTTTTTGAAGGATCAAAGTTGCTGGGCTTTATCATGTATGCATTCAATTCTTCTCCGTTAACTGGAATAGTCATGAATTCTGGTTTAGAAATATCACACTTTGTAAGGGTTAGGTTTAGAACTGTATTATCTTTTAAAACTCTAATATCTTTTCCACTATTCTTGTGCAATGAAATATATGCTGGAGAAGAAGCTGTTGAATGATAGTTGATAAAGTACTTGAATCCAGAACTAAAAGTAGCCTTATTCCATCCAGCTAATGGAGTAAGTTTTTGCGGCTCAGAACCTTTTATTGAAATTTTGTAAACTTCTCGATTCATAGGAGATGTTTTGGCACCTTGGAAATAAATAGTTCCACTTGTTTCTTCAAAGCCATAAACTTCGGTAACTTCCCATTCGCCCTTCGAAATCTGATAGTTTTTAGAACCATTCCAACTTTGATAATGCAGATGATTAAATCCAGATTTTTCGCTTGTAAATATGAATCCTTTGTTAGCGCCAACTATATAAAAGTTATCTGTAATGTCGATGTACGCCTCATTATTTTCTTCGTATAATAATGAAGTTTCTTTAGTCGTAGGGTTGTAATTTACCAGTTTTAGGTTTGATTGGTGACGGTTCATGGTATATATTATTAGGGCATCATCCGTTTTACTCCATTTAACTCTGGGGATATATTCAACGTTCTTTTCTGGTACAAAAGTGCTAGCAGCTCCGTCAATCACATTTACAACCTCAATTTGAACCGTTGAGTTTTTTTCTCCAGCTTTCGGGTATTTAAACGGGTTGTCATTCGGGTAAAGGCTGCCATAAGTTGGCATATTAAATTCCTTTACCTCTGATTCATTAAATTTGTAATAGGCAATAGAATTTCCCGATGGCGACCAAAAAAATGCCTTGTCAAAAGCAAATTCTTCTTCATAAACCCAATCAGTTGCTCCATTAATAATAATGTTTGATTTACCGTCATTAGTGATTTGTTTTTCAAGTCCATCTTCTAAAGACTTTACAAAAAGGTTGTTGTTTTTCACGAATGCAACTCTATTTCCATTTGGTGAAAAGGTTGCATAACGCTGCTTTTTTGAAGATAATAGATCAATTTTCTTTGATGCAATATCATAAACATAGTAAGTCGAACGAGTAGAGTGTCGGTATATTTTTTCTGTTTGAGTGCTAAATAAGAGTTTCTTTTCATCACTAGAAAAAGAATACCCATCGACTTTAAATGGTGCGCCTTTAGTTTCTAGAATATCAATAGTTGAAAGATCGACTAGCGTTTTTACCAGTTCCCCGGTTACATATGAGTACTGATTTATTTTCTGATTACTTCCTCGTTCACTATCGAGCAGAGTATAATGTACACCATCGTTCATCGATTTAAGTCCATAAACATTGTCCGGCTGAAACATTCCCGAAGACCAAATTTGTTCAAGCGAGATTTTTTCTTGACCATATGAATTCGTGATAGTTAGAGCTAGTGTCGAAATTGTTAGAAGAATGATTTTATACAAATGAGCCATTAATGATTGTTTTAAAATGATTACAGAATTATTCAATTTTGAAGTTGTATAACTTGTACAAAGAAAGTGATTACTCTTTAATTTGCTTATTTACTTTGTTACGAACGGCAGAATTAGTGTTGTTTCTTCAAGTGAAATACCAAATTGGAAAAATTAAAACGTCTTTTTTCTTCTGAGTTTGTAAAAAACGTGTTTACCCTTTCATTAGGAGCTGGAATTGCGGGAATGTTTCCAATTGTTCTTAGCCTAGTTTTGGTTAAATACTATACACCAGAAAATTTTGGGGCATTGGCATTTTTTGTTTCTTCCTATTCAATCTTATCTGTATTAGTAACGGGAAGATATGAGTTAGCGATAATTGTACCTAAGTCTAAAAAAATTGCGATTAATTTGTTGGTAATTTCGGTAACCCTAGCTACTTTTATTTGTTCCTTTCTGATATTGTTTATTGCAGTTTTTAAATCAGAACTGCTGAACTATTTTGGTGCAGAAATTCTTGGGCAAACAGTTTTTTTAATTCCTGTAGCGGTTTGGTTAACAGCAGTTTATCAAAGTGTCTTCTATTATGCTAACCGAGAAAAGAAATTTAAGCTTATGTCGGGTTCTAAAATTGTTCAAAATGGAACTATAGGAATTGCGCAACTCATTCTTGGGGTACTTGGGTCAACGGGTATGGGCTTAATTGTGGGAAGGATTATAGGTCTTGTTGCGGGAAGTGGAAATATGTTGATGTTTACTATTCGGTCTATTTCTGAGGAGAATTTCGCAACAACTAAAGATGAACTAAAACAAACCGCCAAAGAGTACAAGAAATTTCCTGGATTTATGCTTCCATCACACGGAATGTCGTCAATTTATAATCAATTTCCGGTTTTTTTTATAACCAAAATATACGGAGAAGCCTCAACTGGTTTTTATGCAATAGCGAACCAATGGCTTTCAATTCCTAATGTTTTGGTAGCGCGTTCAATGGGGGATGTTTTTAGACAGAGAGCAATGGAAGATTTTCAGAGTAAAGGTCGGTTTGATAGCTTGCTAAAGAAAACTCTAAAAACCACTTTGAGTATTAGTATTATCCCATTTGTAATCGCTTATTTCTCCGCCCCGCTTCTATTTGAGTGGTTCTATGGTGAGGAGTGGATGGAAGCAGGTTTTATTGCTCAAATATTAATAATTTCTACTTTTTTTTCATTTATTGTTACCCCTATTGATTCGTCTGCTCTTGTTATTGGAAATACCGGGTATATTTTTAGGTGGCATTTGTCAAATTTAATTTTTCAAAGTTTAAATATGGTTATTTGCTATTATTTTAAACTTGACATTTTTTATTTTTTATATGGTTTTACTTTTATCAGAATTGGGCATTATTTGGCAGAAGGTTATTTCTGCTATCGTTTCAGCCTAGGAAGTAATGGCTCTTAATAATATATAACATGGGAAATTTAGATAATTCTCATTGGGAGAACACCCAAGAAGGACATCTTAAGCAATATGTAAATGTTTTTCCTCGAACGGGGAATTTTATTTTACGACATTTCAAAGAAATTGAGTCTAGTATTGAAATTGGTTGTTTTAGTGCAAGAGATAGTCGCTTTTTAATTAAAAACATCCCAGATTTAAGTGCCGTTGGTTTTGATAGAGAACAATCAATAATTGGCGAATTAAAGTCACTATACGCAGCCGATAGAATAAAATATGTTGAGGGCGATGCATTTAAACTCCCTTTTCAAGATAATGAGTTTGATCTAGTATTTCACAATGGCCTATTAGGTTATTTTGATGATTCGGATATTGAAAAATTGCTTGCAGAACATATTCGGGTTGCTAAAAAGTACGTTGTATCCTTTAATCACAATGCAGCCAATGAAAATCTTCGAAAGACCTTTTCAGAAAAAGCCGAAAAGGACCCCGTGTTTGGTCTGCGTTTTTTTGAGCCTGATTACATTAAAAAGTTAATTGATCCGTCTAAATATGGCATTAAAAAAGTTGAGGTATTAAAGTTTGGTCATTGGCAAGATGTCTTGCTAAATAATAGCATCAAGGGCATTCCAAATCCTTTTGTAAAAATGTTATCCAAAAAACTTCCATATATCTACCAATCTAAACCATGGTCAGCAATAGAAAGAAGTGCTACAATAATCTATTTGTAATTATTATTTCTAAATAGCTTAAATGCATTGCTAGAATACACTTCGAAATAATGATTTTTTATTACCCTTAAGTGACTGTTATAAGCCAAGGTGTCTGAATAGGAAGCTGTATTGTTCCCTTTGGGCCAAATCCAGCTTCGAGAATTCTTGGTGTTAACGAGATAATAATCATGAGTTTTATCTGCTTCGTTAGCTATTGGAAGGTTACAACATTCCCTATGCACGTTACTTGGATTTCCGGTTAAATAAGCCAACATTGGTATAGTGTTAATATGAGCGATTTTTGCAGTTGCAGCAACATTTTTTTCAATATATGAAAGAACGCCATCAATTTCCTTTACTCGATCCGGGGTGGAATAAATTCCAATTAGTTGGGCAGATTCGAACCCAGTTGTAAGTTCAACCCTTTCGCTATCTCTGTAAATTAACTCAGCTCGTCTATCAATACAGAAGTAAGCGAGTAGAATAGTTAATGAAATTGCTATTGGTTTTGGATTAAACGTATAGCTTTTAACTTTAATATTAGATGTAAAGAGAATGGCAAGCGAGACTGAAACTAAAGGAAGAATCCCACCTGTATAAATAATGTTTTGTAATCCGTTATTTGAACCAAAGAAGGTAAAGCCATAGAATAGAACTGCCCAAAAAAGCCACTTTAAATTTGCCTGATGAACAATTCCCACAAGTACAGATAACATTCCCAAGGAAGCAGTTAGACTTATTACCGAATGCCAAAAAAATTGAAGCGGATCAAGCAAATGAAAAAGCGAGGCGAGAACTAGCAATCCACCGATAATTTTTGAGTACTTGAACCTCAAAAAACTCAAAATTAATCCACCAATGCAGATTAAAAATGATTTGTAAACTAGAGGCCAAATCAGTTTGATTTGATCGGAGTACAGTTCGAGTAGCCCACCCAAAGAGTGTTGAGTAAGGTTTGAAGAATTTAAACCTTCCAATTTTGAATTCACATATTCGTTAAGTCCTGAGAAAATATCACCTAATTTTTTTGTAATTAATGAATACAATAGAAATGCTAGAACAACAAATACAAATATTTTTAGCAGATTGATTGCGGCAATCCTGCGATTGATATTGTTTGATTGAAATGCAACGTATGAAAAGAAAATAGGTAAAATAAATGCAAAAAAGCTGACTTTACATAAGCCGGCTAACAGCATAAAACCAAGAGCGAAAATGGGATTGAATATTTTTCGATTGAATTTGTAATCCAAAAAATACACGGATAACACTGCGAAAAATATGGGAAGGGTATTATAATTTATTGCGTAAATATGAAAAATGGTAAAGCTTAAATACCCCAACAATGACGTTAACAAAGCAATCCTATCATCGAATCTAATTTTGATCCATTTGTAGAAAACAATTGCCGTTGAAGTTGTAAGAAGAACATACCCCAACCTAGACCAAAGGATATAGTTAAACCCTGTAATTCCATTCCAAAGCCAAGAAAAAAGCACAGCACCATACCGTTCTTTCATGTAGTTATTAACTTCAATTTCTGAAAATTTTGAAGCGATTAAAAGAATCCGGCCTTCATCAGTGATATCTACACCTTGGGGAAGCCAATAGATTGAAAATAAGGATATTGTAAAGGCGAGAAGCAGGGTGGGGCTAGCTTTAGATTTATTGGTAATTGCGTAATTGACAATGTAAATTGAACCGAAGCAAAAACCAGAAAAACAAGCTATTTGGAATATTGCAAGCCCAATATTTTCAATTTGATTTAATTCCAAATGAAAACTAACCGCTAAGATCATTGAAATTAATACCTGGAAAAGCAAAGTATACTTTCCAAGGTTCAATATTTTGTCAAAGAAAAGTTTTGTTTGATTTTTCAAATTACTGCTTAAGTCTACAAATAAAACTAAAGTGATTTGGTTGGTGAATTTTATTGGTCAGATTGTTAGTGATTTAATAGTAGTGTGCAGTAATATTGTACAAAATGAAAGAGAAGCTACTTTTCTTAGATCCATCAAATTATCAATGTATTGCTATTGCCAGTATGTTATTACAGTACTCTAATGGGAAATACCAGTGTTTCGGTAATACCTTTGAAATGTCAAGTTTTTCAAAGTTTTTAATTCCGAAAAACATTTTTCAAGCCATTTCAGAAAACACAACACCCGAAAACCTGCGGAGGCTATCAAGTCAATATACCATAATAGGAGGGGGAATGCTAAGTACTTCTGAATTGATTGAAGTATTCGGTGATATAAAATTGTCATCTGTCTCATTAACAAAATCCAGTCTAGATGTTATGGAAAAGCACAGTTTTTTGCAAAAAGCAGTTGAGGCGGGTGTCCCAATACCAAAAACCTATAGCAGTTCATCCGAAATTAAAAACTATCCCGTATTTTTTAAGGATGATACTGAAGCAACCGATGCTCAAAAAATAAAAGGAATTGCAAATTCAAAGTCAGAGTTGCCTGAAAATGAAAGCGGAGTTTTATTTCAAGAATACCTTACTCACCCCAGTACTTTTGGTTTCGGGTTTATTGCAAAAAGTGGTAAGGTTTTATGTGCGCAACAGCACGAGGAAACACTGAGTTATCCAAAAATTGGAGGATCAGCTGTGTATATAAAATCCTTTGAGGATAAGAAAATTCAAAAATATTCTGAAGACCTAATCAAGAAATTCAATTACTCAGGTTGGGGATTGGTAGAGTTTAAAAGAAATAATGCCGATAACGATTACGAACTGATGGAAATCAACCCCAAATTCTGGGCATCGGTTGAATTTAGTTTGAGAAAGAACCCTTTGTTCATGAAATTACTTTTTGACGTGGAAACTTTACCAGAATCATTTGACGCCATGGTTTTTAAACATCGCTCTGTTTTATCAGGATATTCTAAATCAGACTTTAATAAGAACGCAAATCAAATTGTAGCAGAAAGCTGGACTAGTTGGAAATACCATATGTATGCGCAGCTTAAAAAACTTACTTCATGATTAAAGTTATTCAACCCAGTTTTTTTAAGCCTGAGTTGAAATATACTTTAGGTGTGTTATTAAAAGATTTTCTGGGTCTAAAAGTGGAATATTCATTTGATCCAAGTTCAGATTTGGTGCGGATTGAACTAGAAAACGGCAAGAAGCTGGAATTAGCAGCTACATTTTTTAGCAACCTAAAAACGACACAAGAATACCTGAATGTAGCTAACATTCCATCAAATACATTTGACGTAAATGTTTTTGGTCAAACGATTCGATCTTTTAGTAAAGTTGACGATTCCATTAAAAAAGAAGGGGAAATATCATTGGGAATAGATGTGCTAGGTCCAACATTTTTTATGCTTTCCAGATGGGAAGAATACGTGAATACGACTAGAGATAAACACGATAGGTTTCCTGGAAAAGAGTCTTTGGCGCAAAAAGAAGGATTTCATCAACGACCAATAGTAAACGAATACGTTGAACTTATTTGGAGTTGTTTACATGATCTTGGAATACAGGAAAAACGAAAAACAAGAAGCTACGAACCAGTATTGACCTGTGATGTTGATTATATTCAAAAATTCTATCGACCAATAAATTTAATAAGAGCATTGGGTGGCGATATAGTTATTCGCAAGAATCCATTCTTATGGTTTAGAACTACGATTGATTTTATTAACTCTAAGATTTCTATTAAAAACGACCCCTTTTACACCTTCGATTACTTTATGGATTTGGCCGAGGAAATTGGAGTGAAGTTTCATTTTTACTTTATGCCGTTGAACTTGGGAGATTTTGACGCTAGGTACAACTTTACCGATGCCAAAGACATTATAAACACGATATTAGATAGGGAGCATATTGTGGGAATGCATCCAGGGTACAATTCTTATAATAATGCAGAGCGCTTTAAAGAAGAATCAGAAAAGTTAAAAACACTGTATCCTCTCCCAAAATATGGAAGGCAGCACTATTTGAGGATAAAAACTCCTGAGACACTTTCTTATTGGGAAGAAAATGGTTTTGAATTCGATAGTACCTATGGGTATGAAAATGATATTGGTTTTAGATGTGGAGTCTGCTACGAATTTCCGGTTTTCGACTTTAAATTGAGTAAAAAACTTAATCTAACAGAGCTTCCTCTGCACTTTATGGAAGTTGCCTATTTTGAGCGCTATGGTTGCAATAATTCACTGTCTAATGAGGTTTATAATTTAGTTGAACAAGTGAAGAATTTCAATGGGAAATTTGTGCTGTTGTGGCATAACAACAACGTGTATGATGGCAATTTGAAACATGCTAAATCAAATTTTGAAGAATTAATGAAATTGGTGAAAAAATAGTTCCTACTCGATTTAAAAGAGTTGATGTATTTTCGCATTAACCTATTGGATTATGGAAGACAAAAAATACCAAGAAAAAGAATTATTTATTTCAGTTTTTCAGTTCTTTAAAAAGAACCTTATCCTATTATTAGTGGCTACTTTAATTGGCGGGGTATTGGGTTTTGCTTTTTCTAAAATGGGAAAACGTTCTTACACATACTCTTCACTAGTCTGTTCCGAAATTATTGAAGGTGGTTTGATGGCTGAGTCAATGGCAGCATTGTCCTATTCTGTCGAAAGCCGGGATTTTACTACTATTTCAAAAGTTCTGAATTTGCCCGTAAAAGATTGTAAGTCCATTCTTAATGTAACATTCGACTACTCTGAAGATCTAGCGAAACGAAAGTTGGATAAGGACATGCAGACATTCGGTGACAATTGTATCCAATTGAAAGTTCTTTTACTCGATAGCTCTTCCATGCAAACTGTGATAGATGCTGTACATTATTATGTAAAAAACTACCCAACGTTTAAGCGAATTCAAAATACTGTAGTGGAGTCTAACAAAGGATTGTTGGAAGAATTGAAATTGAAAACAACCGAGCTCAATGTATTACAAAAGAAAATTGTTGAAGAACCCGAAGGAATGGAATTAAATGATTTAGGGTATGATGCAAACCTTCATATGCTGAGAGAAATTAACTTTTTAAATCTAAAAATTGCTCGCTCTTCTGATGTTGCCTTTTTTACAAACAATGGGTCAATTGTGATTAAAAACGGAAAAAAGACTATGAAATTCGCACTAGCTGGTGGTTTCGCATTTTTATTTCTGACTATTAGTTTGCTCCTTATTCGGGAGATGAACAAACTGCTTTAACTGCTTTTGTTGCGTTATAATCAGTAGTGTAATGAATGCCATCCCTATCCTTATCTCGCTATAGCTAGTTGACTTTGAGTAGTTTAAGGCAAGATATAGAATCACTACACCAGAAATAGCAGAGAACATTTCTTTTTTGTTTTTCGCAATAATTGGAAAGGCAACAGCAATAATAAAAAGAGCCAATCCTAAAAAACCTAAATCGAACCAAATTTCAACGAAAATATTATGTGGGTGTTCCTTTACATCTGCTCCTGTGTAGAGCGGGCCAAAACTTCCAATTCCATTTCCTAATAGGAACTGTCGACCCGAGCTAAAAATAGTATTGAATGCAAAGGAAATGCTATCTAGTCTCGTGTTTACTGAGCCGCTTGTTGAGCTGCTGCCAGTAATATCAGTAACCAATAAACTTAACCTCCAAATCGATTTTTGTAGTAATTCACTTTTGGCGTAAGCAAATGGAAAGGCAACGGCAATTGCAGAGAGAACTGAAACGCCAATAAACATAGAATTTCTTGCTTTACTAATTTTTTGCGAGATAAACGGAAACCCTCGAAAAAGTACAATACTTGCGATAAGAATAAGCAGCGGGCCACGAGCACCGCTCAATAGAAGAAGTAAAAAGCAAATACTAAAGACGTAAATTCTTGTTTTTTTGTTAAAGTAGGATTTGTCAAATAAAAAAATAAGTCCAGTAATTCCTGTGTTAAAAGCGAGAGATAGATACTGCCCAATGAATGATTTGTAGGTTAAATCAACGGTACTTGTTCCGAATTTAAAAACTACAATTGAGTAAATTATGTTTAACAGAATAGAAATAAATCCAAAGGAAATAAGAAACCGTTTTACATTCAAATTACTTGACAATCCAATAATGCACGCTATAAGAACAACCAAGCTTAATTGTAAAAGCTTCTGATATTTAAATAAACTTGAAGTAGAGTATAAAGTTGAAAATGCGGCGAAGCAGAAAAAAGTAATCAAGAGCAATAAATGAAGCACCCTATAAGATCTTAAGGTGATTTTATTTTGGAATAAATCTTTAATCAAAGCAACTACCATCAACCCTGCAAACAAAAGTGTCAAGTCTACCGGGAAAACGAAACCAAAATAAGAACCAAATGACTTTAACAGACCGGATAGCAAAAAGAGAGAGATAAGAATTTCCATGAGTTACAAAGAAAACTAATTCGGAAAAAGAACGAACGTTATTCAATGCGACTTGCTTATAAGTTAATCCATCTAATATAGTGACTGCTTAATGAATAAATAAATTTGTAACATGAAGGTTGCTCACATATCGACAGTTCATCCAACATTTGATGGTAGGATTTTTCATAAAGAATGTGTCTCCCTGGCAAAGTCAGGTTATAAAGTTCATCTGATAATTGGACATTCCAAAAAGGAGAAAGTTGATGGAGTTGAGATTCACCCTCTTCCTAAGTTTGGAAATAGGCTGGATCGCATTAGACGTGGAAATAAAATTGCTTTTAATATCGCGCTTGAAATTAATGCAGATGTTTATCATTTGCATGACCCAGAATTACTTCCTCTTGGACTTAAATTAAAGCAGAAAGGATTTAAAGTAGTTTATGATATGCATGAGCTATCAGGGCTTATGATTCGCAGTAAAAAGTGGATTCCATTTATATTGCGATGGACAATGGAAAAGTTGTACATGTATTACGAGAATAAAGCGTTTCAGCAATTCGATAAAGTAATAGTAGTAACGGAGAAAATGGTGACAGATTACACCAGTAAAATGTATCCTCAGCATACAAATAAGGTCGAAATAATCCGTAATTTTTCTTTAGTAGAAAATATTAAAAACACTTCTCCAATAGAACAAGACAAGAAGGGGCAAACGATTCTTATTTATGTTGGCGGTTTAACTAGACAACGCGGGATATTAGATGTTGTTGAAGCTATTCAAGAAATTGATAATGTGGGACTTTGGCTAATGGGTCCATGGGAAAATGAAGAATTTCAAAATGATTGTTCTGATGCGGACGTAAAGTCCAAGCTAGAGTATTTCGGAATTCTACCTATGCCTGAGGTTTATAAATATATTCAAGCGTCAGATATTGGTTTGACCATATTAAACCCAACCGTGAATCATTTGGCATCATTACCCGTCAAAGCATTTGAATATATGGCTGCTTCTAAACCTCAAATAATGTCCAACTTTTCGTTTTGGGAAAAATCATTTGTAGACTGTGTGGTTTTTGTAGATCCAAATAATAAATTAGAAATTCAAAATGCGATTAGAGATTTGGTTGAAAATACTGTCTTAAGAATGGAATTAGGAAGTAAAAGTTTGAAAGTGGTAGAAGAAAAGTACAGTTGGGAAATGGAATCCACGAAGCTAGTTGACCTATATAAAACTCTATAATTTGTTATCGATCATAAAAATTTTTAAGGATCATGTCATTTGCAGTTAGTATAATTATACCTTGTTTTAATGAGGAAAAGTATATTGGAAATTGCATTGACTCGTTTTTTAAAGATATTAATGGGTTAGACATCGAGATTTTAATTGTTGATGGATTAAGTACTGATAACACGAGGAAGGAAATTGCGAAAAGGCAACTTCTTTACCCAAATGCGATAAAGGTTCTAGACAATGTTGCAAAAAAAACACCATTTGCGCTCAACATGGGTATAGAACATGCAAGTGGTGAATTTATCATGATAGCGAGTGCACATTCTAGCTTTGATGCAGGTTATATTCCTCAAATATTAGAATTTTTCAAAACCTCTAATGCGGATATAGTTGGCGGGTTTATGGAGACGAAGGTATTAAATGAAACAGCTAGGTCTTTATCGATAATAGGAGTTCTTTCTAATAAGTATGGGGTTGGAAACTCAATGTTTAGAGTTGGAGTAGATAAACCCACCTATGTAGATACAGTTCCTTTTGGAATTTATAAAACGAAACTTTTAAAGTCAATTGGTGGGTACGATGTTCGATTGATTCGAAACCATGATATTGAGATGTCAAAAAGAATACTGGAACTTGGCCATAAAATCCTTTTAGTACCTTTTCCTAAATGCTACTATTACGCACGCGAAACGTTTTCGGCTATTTTTCAGAATAACTACCGAAACGGTAATTGGAATATTAAAACGGTATATATCACTAAAAAATTCTCTTCACTTAGCTTAAGGCACTTTATTCCTTTATTGTTTGTATTGAGTTTAGTATTACCACTAGCGTTAACTGCTTTATCTCCTTGGTTTGCGCTTCTTAGTTTGTTTTCCTTGGTGATGTATTCGTTTTTAGTGTTATCTCAATCCATTTTAATAAAACGAGAAAGCCCAAAAGCCTCAATTAGTAATGCATTTATTTGCTTTTTTGTCCTTCATTTTGGATATGGACTGGGATCAATAAATGGGTTATTTTCTTTCAATAAATTATTTTTAAAACCTTGAAACCTTCAACAGTTTATAAAAAAAGTATTGCGGAAAATTTAAATTGCCCTGAAGATAATTTGTTTTTATTCTGGAAGGGGCGTGTTGCATTGTATTCAGTGTTAAAGGCAATAGGTGTGTCACGAGGAGACGAAGTCATTCTTCAAGCATTTACTTGTGTAGTAGTGCCCAATGCAATTATTTACACTGGTGCTACCCCCATTTATATTGATGTGCAAGAGCATACATTTAATATGAGTTTGGAAAATATAAAGGAGAAATTATCTGCTAAAACTAAAGTTGTAATTATTCAAAATACCTTCGGATTAAGTAGTGAGGCTGATTCGATAGTGGATTATTGCAATAGCAGAGGAATTATTTGTATTGAAGATTGTACACATGGTTTTGGGGGATTATATAATGGAAAATCCAATGGAAGCTTAGCTGATTTTGCTTTTTATTCTACTCAGTGGAACAAGCCTTTTTCTACAGGCATTGGGGGTATTTTAAGGGTGAATAACTCCAAATATTTAAATGATATTGTAGAGATTTATAAAGGTGCTATAAAACCAAGTTTTAAAGAAAATGCAATTTTAGCTGCACTGATCACCGCCAGAAAGTACTTATTAAACGATACTACCTATTGGTTACTCATTAAATTATATAGAAAGTTAACTGCATGGAAATTAGTTGTAGGATCTTCATCTCCTGAAGAGATTGAAGCACCTCAATTACCAGAGGGATTTTTAAAACAAGGCTCTATGGTGCAATTTAATACTGGAGTCAAAGCGTTAAATGGTATAACTAAGATATTGGAATTAAGAAGGGCAAATTCAGTACTAATTGAAGCGTTTTTAAGTAAAAATAATAAGCAAATGGTTCTTGAAGTACTACGCCCAAACCATTCATTTCTAATTTACCCTATCCTAGTTAAAAATAGGGATGGTTTTTTGAAAAAAGCAGAAGATCAAGGACTTCCGATGGGTGATTGGTTTATTTCTCCAATTCATCCTGTAAAGAATAATTTCCATTTGTGGCAATTGAACGAAAAGGATTGTCCGAATGCAATCTATTTGTCAAAGCATATCTTAAACATTCCATTGGATAAAAATAATATAGCGAGATACCTGATATTTTTGGAGAATAATTCAGATCAGATATTATAAATGACAATCAGTTATGCAAAGTATTTTTCATAATTTAAAGTCAGCCTATTTTAGGCATACTTGGCTATTGTTTTTCCTTGCTCTTTTTATTCCAGTAAGTCAAAATATCCTTCCAGTATTTATTGTATTGATTTTATTGAATTGGGTTTTTCTCAAGAAGGAAATAAAAAAGGAAAATTGTAAAGCCAGTATTTTTATAGTATCGTTTTATGCCTTGCATGTTTTGGGGCTACTATGGTCTGAAAATCTTGATTTCGGGTGGTTTGACGTACAAATTAAGTTGTCACTTCTTATTCTTCCTGTTGTTTTTTGCTTTTCAATTCCATTAAGAATTAAAGATTTTGAACGCACATTAACTGCTTATGTTATAGGTTGTTGTAGTGCTGTAATCATTGGTGTTTCACACAGTGTTTATAGCTATTATACAAACGACACCAATTATATTGACCTGTATAACGAAGGTGTATCGCCAAGCTTGCACATTGGCTATTTTGCCATGTACATGAATTTCGCGATAATAATATTAATATATAAGCTAGACATTAGGTCTAATGTCTTATATACTCCACTAAATTTATTGAGGATTTTTTTCATCTTATTTTTTGCAGTTGCAGTATTCCTTAGTACCTCTAGAAATGGCTTAATTGTTTTGTTTTTAATTTTGATCTTAGCGATAATTTATGCTGTAATTCGGTATCGGAAATGGTTGTTTTTTGTAACCTCAGCTGTAATTGCTTGGGTTGTTTTATCCTCAGTATTAAAGGATTATAACAGCAAGGCTTCTAGTTTTCATGGTTTTGATGAAATAACAGAGACATTGAAAAAAGAAAAAATCGAAAAAAAATCTTTAAGTAGTTCTGAGGTTAGAATCTTGGTTTGGAAAATGTCCATTAGTATTGTAAAGGACCATCCTCTTTTAGGTGTAGGAACTGGAGATATAAAAGATGAACTAATTAAGCTATATAAGAAAGAGGGATATCCAATTCTTGTAAAACGACAATATAACTCTCACAATCAATATCTCCAAACTGCTGCTGCTCTAGGTATACCAA
>Ga0206130_10005395_pt1 | contig 15134 bp, 11 predicted proteins | sample Helgoland_Spring_9_FD_148637 | JGI IMG/M metagenome (GOLD analysis project Ga0206130, IMG submission 148637) | Pelagic subsurface seawater microbial communities from Kabeltonne, Helgoland, North Sea - Helgoland_Spring_Bloom_20160512_1 | ecosystem: Environmental > Aquatic > Marine > Epipelagic ... | reverse complement strand
TGTTTTTATCACCCCCATCAGTATGGTTAAATTTTATTCTAATGTCAGAACCATGGTGAATGTATCCTAAAGGTTCAGTTATAGTTACTTTAGTTCTAAATCTAGAAACTGAAGAACCTGTAAATAATTTATTTATTCCTGAACCAGTTACGTCTGTGGTTAGTTGGTTTACTCTTATACTTCTTGAGACTGAACTTTGATTAGATTCTATAGGATTTTCAATAGCTACATTTGATTCACCAAATGTCTCGGTTTCTATAGGAGTAAATGTAAATTGGGTTTTGGGTGTATCATTTACTATTATATTTCCATTTGTTGTGGTTAAAGATAAACTATTTTCTTCTGAGGAAATTATACTTGAATTAAAACTAGTATCTGAATTAAAAAGAAATGTTTCAGATCCACCATAATTTGATGTATCTAATGATAAGGCTCTACCTTTCCATGATTCTGTGTAATTTGTTATTAATCTATCTTGCCCATCATAAGCACTTGAGGATGTTTCAAAATCAGTAGATCCTGTAAATGTAAGTAAGGTTTCCCAACTTCCATCTAACTTTTTAGTATTTTTAATTTTATAATGAGCGGGTCCCACAGGTTCAATAATTTCAATTCTCATACGAGCTCTTGAAACTGAATGAGATGCATATGAGGCTGAATTAGGATGATTTTCCCAACTAGTACTACCAGATGTAGCATTAGTAGTGTGAGAATCTCCATACAGTACAGTACGAGTGGTTGGACTTATTCCTGAATCTGACGCATTACTTGCACTATGACCGAATTCTTCAAATTCATGTATCTTAGTTATAATTACTTTTGGTGTGTCTTTTACTAACACATTAGAAGAAATACCTGATTCAGTAGTAAATTTATTTTCCCCAACAGGTTCATGTAAAATGTTCCCTGAGGTAAATAAATAATTTATACCTTCTAATTTAGAACTGCTTAAAATAGCCCCCATAAATGAAGATGTGTAAATTACAGCTAATCTACCTTGAGTATCATATGTACTTGAAGAAAATTCTATTGCTGAAGATCCTGTGAAAAAATCTAATTTACTAGAGGAATATACACTACTAGATATCCACTTATTTTCAAAACTTGATGAATGAACTAAAAATCCTAATGGTTCTGTGATTTTTGTTTTTACTCTAAATCTTGTAACTGAATGCGAAGCATAAGTGGATGCGCTAGGGTGATTAACCCATGTAGCACTTGCAGAATTTGCATTAGTAATGTGGGGATCTCCATATAATATTGAACGTGTAGTGTTAGTAGAATCAATTTTACTGTGTCCAAATGTTTCAGTTTCGTAAGATATGTCTTCTATTATAGTAGCAGGTGTGTCTATAATGTTTAATTCAGAACGGGTAGAAGATGGTATGGATAATATTCCATTTCCTTCAAATTCATTAGTAATATCATCATCAAAATCAACAGAACCTGTCAAAAACCATGTACTTGATTTAGCTGATCCTGTAAATTCACCTGCAACACTAGAAATATTTGTTAAATTTATTGGTTGTCCTATAAGTGAAGAAGTAAATGTAGTTACTAATTGGTTATTTACAAAAACATTTGAAGATGTAGTATTAATAGTAAATGCATCTGTATTTGTATTATAAGCATTAACAGCAATAGTTGGCCTAGCGAAAAAATTAAAATCTAATTTACTAGTAGCAGGCCCAAATGGTTCTGTGATTTTTCCTCTTACTCTCATTCTTAAAAGTGAATGAGAAGCATAAAGTGAAGAACTAGGGTGACTTGAATAATTTGAATTAGTACCTAAAATTTGATGATTATGACCATATAATACACTTCTTGTTGTAGAAGTAACTATATTAACATCATTAACACCACTTCCTGTTAATCCTGAATGTTCGGTTTCGTATACTAAATTACTTAATTCAACATTATTATAATTACTCATACTAACTACTGCAGTAGATATAGTGTCTATAGTACTACCTGCATTAGAGGATGAGGCTAATTGAGTTGTAAAATTATAAATTCCTGAAGGAAAGTTAAAATCTTGCCAAGATGAAGTGTAAGTTCCTACTAATCTTTGTTTAGTTTCACTATTATAGTTTGATGATGAATCTATACAATCAGTACCTGAATGGGTTGAGAAAGTAAATACTTTAGAAAATTGCAATGAATTGTCATCTTTAGAACCTGTTAAAGTAAATGTTATAGGTTTATGATCAGGACCAAATGGTTCTGTGATTTTTGCTTTTACTCTTAACCTTACAACTGACGAAGAAACATAGTTATTATATTGGGGATGTTCCTCTGCAGTGTCACTGCTGCCTGTTGGGATTAATGCTATTAAAGCGCTTTGTGTTTGTGAAGATAATAATGATGATGTGTAACCATATAATAGACTAGAAGTTAAGCTTGGATAACCTGCGTTAGTACCCCATGACCCACTTTCTACCTCAACTACAATGTCTGAGATGTTAATGTTGGGGATATTTTGGAATGTTAATGTATTAGGAGCTGTAGTGAAAGCTTCGTAATGATTATTATCACCATGTCTAATTGCAAAAGTCTTATTTAAATCATCTTTACTACTATTTCTAGCTCCTATAACAATAGATTGAGTATTATTTGTAAAATTAGTAGGTTTAAATGTAAATGAAGTATACCCAAGACTTTCTGTTGGGGAATAAGTACCACCAAAAACATCAGATATTTTAAAGAAAGAAGATGTACTTCCACCATTAGCTCCTATAAATTTAGCAAATTTAAAGTTTTTTTCATATTGTATATTATTTCCAGCACTATGAGTAGGAATTTTAATTTCAGTAACAGTAGAACTTGGGTCATAACCTGTTGGGGGTATTATGTCAGCTCTTGTACTTAATCTAATTAAAGAAGAAGTATATCTATCGTGTAGTTCTGCTATAGAAGCTGAACTTAATGATTCTGTTCTATCATATAATAATGTGTGGGTTAAAGTATCTGCATCTATCCCTGTAAATCCGTCATTTTCAAATTTTACTTTAATGTTAGAAATACTAGCAGTAGGAGGGGCATCAATACGAAGTTGAAAAGTTTTGGTTGTAACTCCTGCAACTCCTTGATTAGCAGCTTCGGCTGAGTAATCCCTTAATGTTACAGTAAAATTTTCAGTGTCAAAACGATTTTGATAACGAATACGATTACTATCATCTATAGAATAATTAGAAACACTTGCTGTGAAAAATAATGTGTTTACATATCCCACATCTTGTCCTAATCCATTTAATGTAATTATGTCTAAAGAGGATGTTTGTAATACTTCTCCTGCAGAAAAATGTACTGCCTGGCCCCCAAAATTAGAATGAGACATTACTAATGTGTATGCGGCTTGTGTGGTGGTTACATCTGAGGGGTCTGCCGTTAATGCTCTACTTGCAGTATATTGAGCAATAGCATCTTCACTATTAGGATCAAATGAATTAGTAAAATGTAATATTAATTCTCCTACAGTTGAATCGTGAGCAATTGACATAGTAGCAGCAGAAGCAGTAGGTACTATTACAACAGGCGCTTCATTAACAAAACCCTTTACAAAAACTGTAGAATATACTTGATGGGTTTCTCCACCTGATCCTGTTTGTGCCCCATAAACTAAATATCTGTATACTCCTGGATTTAAAGTTCCTACATCATAATTTGATTTGTCTAAACCACCTTCTTGTACAGTTGTAAATTCATCTGTAATTTGTACAAAAGCATAATGGTTAGGAGAAAAAGTTGAAGAATGGGTTGTGTGAATAAAAATGGGATCTATTAATTGTCCTGTATTTTGGGCATCTGGGGGTAATATTACAAAAGTATCAACTGAAGAAGGATTTGAAGCTGAAACACCTGATCCTGATCCTGCAAAAAATTCAGCAGCGGTGCCCCCTCCTGTTATTTCATTCCCCTCTAAATCAAAATAATTAGAGGCGATAACTGAACCTTGTATTTCAACAGATTCAGTAACTTCTAAACCATTTTTAAATTTAGCTATTGATCCTGATTGAACAAATAAACTACTAGTATATTGTTGTATTCCTGCCATTTATGCTAGTGATTTTACTTTTACTGTTGTTCCTTTAGCTACTGTTTTTAATGAAGAAGTACTTACTCCTAATATTAAATATTCATATACTCCCGGTGATGATTTTCCCTCTATGTCTACAAAATTTTTTCTTACTTGACCATTTTGGGATCCTGAGGAAATTTGAAACCATCCATCAGATCTTTTTTCTACAAATGTAAAATGATTAAAATCACCTTCAGCTGTTAGTCTAAAATCTTGATTTTGAAATGTAACACATTCATCAAAAGTTCCATCTGCAGATTGGGTTCCTACTGTTAATGAAGGATCACTAGGTGTGTTTGTGCCTATACCTTGAAATTCTTGTGCGTATATTGCTCCTTTAATGTTTAAATTAGAAGATGTTATTCCTGATTTAAACTTAGCTATTGAGCCTGATTGAACGAATGCAGAACTTGATATTTTGTGAATCTTAATCATAACCTACATTTTTCTTATCATTGCTTTAATAATATGACTTCTCCCATTCCCTTTTTCTATTGCTTGTGCTATTATTTTACCAAATAATTGTTTAGTATAAATATGTTTAGGATCAATTCCCTTACCATGTCCTTCAATTTTTGATGTAATAATATAATCACCTTCTTTTATTTTACCCGTAATAAGAACAGGTTCTGCTCCTAACACAATTGGGAAATTTGAGTTTGAGGAAACAATTCCCATGACTAATGGATCAGCTTCTTTTTTACATGGATGTAACGTACCATTTTTTAATGTTAAAACGGTACCTTCTTGCATTTGATCAAGTCCTTCTGTTTCTAAATTAATCTCGTGGACACCACCAAAGAAGGTGTTTGTAGCGTAGAGATTGCTAAACTTTTTTGTGTGACTACCTAAATCTATAGTACCATTAGTACCGGGAAATATTCCACTTCCTGTTACTGTAATAGATCCTGTAAATTGATGAGTAGTTAAAGGTATGTCATTACCTGTTGATCCTGACCCAAATTGAGTACTACCTGAAGTTACAGTGGTTGAGGATTCAGCAAAGTTAAATCCATTAAAACTTAATGCTCCACCTAAAGTTACACTACCTGTAGCTGTTAAATCACCATCAATTCTTACACCAGAAGCTGTTATAGTTAGGGAACCTGAGGTTGGTTCTGGAAGTCCATTAGCTTTTAAAACTTTAGCATAATCAATAGAATATTGATTATTAGGAGCAGATGCTGTAAAAAATATACCTGAAGAGGCTGTTAGTGAATTTAAATGATAATTTAAGTTGTTTTCTAAACTTGATGCTGTAAGTGAATAGCTTGAAGATACAGCTACACTTGCTGTCCCTAATAAAGAACCTGTAATAGAAGTAGAAGAATCTCCTATCCCATCACTTAATTTATTACCTATATAAACATAAGCTGACATTGAAGGAGGAGTTGTTGAACTTACACCTGAAGGGTTACCATCATGGAATATTAAAACACCTGCTTCGGTGTCAAATGTCCAGTTGTTAGCTGCATCTCCTGGGAATAGTCTGTCTCCATTGTTTTTTAGTAAAACATAATTATAAGTTGTACCATCTCCAAAATTAAAAGGAATCCAATCTTTTATACCTGCAGAATAACCTGCATCTGCACCTGCTACAGCAGTAAAACCACTTGCAGAATAATATTTTACTACTCCTGAAGCAGTAAAGTCACCTGGATTTACTGAACCGGTAATATGACCTATACCTGAATCTGGAATTAAATGGGCTTCTGACCAAATGTCTTTAGAAAAAACACTTGGACGAGCATTAGTTACAGCTGTTTCACTAAAATAGGCAGTATCATTATCAGTAGATGCTTTACCCGCAAATACTTTTTTAAATAATAATTCTTCTTTATTTATAGCCATCTTTTAGTTATGATTTATAAATATATTTAAATTTTCTAGTTGAAGTACTAAGAGGGTTAGTTCCCCCACTTACACTCCAACCTATCCTTACATATACTGTTCCTGTTACTACTACATCTCCAAATGTTATGACTCTTACAAAAGAAGAACCATTACCTCCTGAAGTATGGCCCCCAGGAGCTAATCCTCCTATTCCATTTAAGGATAATGTGTTACCTGCTCCTGAAAATTGACCATTTCCATTTATCCAATCTGTTATTACTTCATTACCAACCATTACTTTTAAATGTAATTGAAAATTGTCAGATGTTTGAATTAAGGCATTATCAAACCCATAAGTGTTAAAAATATTTAAAGTAACTGTACCTTTATCAGTAATTGTTCCTAAATTAAATGTTGCATATCTTAAATTATTATTACTACTATCTCCACTTATACCTGTGTAATTAGGGCCTGGGGGTGTGTGGCTTGAATAATCTGTAGCTGCGGGCCAATGGTAATATTGATTTGCAAATTGTAATTCAAATTTATTTGTAGTTGTTAAAGAAGTTGCTGAGGTAAATGTACCACCAAAAGTACTTACTGATGTCCCATAATCAGGATATATAGTATTTCCACTTAATTTTCTTGATACTGCATTAGGTGATGATTTAACTACTGGAACGATTTCATTTTCATTAGTACTATCAATTAATAATGTTTTACCTAATGATGTAATGGCATGACTGCCTGATGCATTAAAACTTCTAACTTGTGTTTGAACACTAGAGGTAGAAAATATACTGTCATTTATATCTAATGAATGAGTTACGTTGTATGATTGTCCAGGAGTCCACGTAGTAACTGTTTTAGTAGGTTCGTTATGAAAAGAAATATTAGATGTAGTTTGAGAAATTGTACCATCTAACTTAACAAAATTAGCATTACTGTCAATAGTAACTGTGTGTGATTGTGTAATGGTATTGTCATTACCTAAATATTTAATACCACTTTGATAATGGAACCCATTAATGCTTTCATTATAATCAAAAGCTAAATTTTCTATGTCAGTAGCAGGGTTACTGTCGACTGTAAAATCTATAGATATTCCGGGACTAGGTCCTGTTTCGTCATGTATTAATGCAAGTCTTTTCCTTGTGTAATCACCTACATTATTAATAGTTAATGATGTTGGATTAAGTTTAACGGATAATTCTTTATAAAAACCTGATTTTCCTACTTGTCCCACATAAGGGTCTACATCATCTACAATTTGTAAAATATTATAAGTACCTGAATCATCGTTTACAGTTAATATCCTGTCCCCCCTTAAATTATTACTATCTACATAATTACCACCCCCATCTTGTGAAGTTTGGGCAGTTAAAGTACCACTATCCCCATTATAAAAATTTTCAGAACTTACAAAAGAAGGATTTGTAGTATTAGTTACATTAGTAACAGTATTATTATCCTTATCTTTAGCAGAATAATTAGTAGTATCACTGTGGAAAATTAAATTAATAGCTGATAGATTTGGGGGTTTAGCAGGAGCTAATAAACCTAAAATAGTATCTATATTGTCTATGGCAGTTGTTATTGTGGTGTTTGAAGTAAAATTGTTATTTCCAGTTGTGTCAGCACCTAAGGTAATTTGAGTACCATTACCGCCGCCTCCTCCACCTCCAGCATAACTACCTGTGTGGAATACCTGACCAGTATTAGTGTCAATTACTAAAGTATTAAATGAAGTAGTAGAGTTTTCAGATGAACTAATAAATAAATTACCACTAGCACTTATATCATTACTAGCAGTTATATTATTTAAAGCAGCATTAGAACCACTAGTTATTATTTTTTTCCACTGTGCCACTTAATGGTTATTTTTTAGTTTTTACTTCATTTTTTTTTCTTTCTATAACTGAGGCTTCATTTATTAATTTATTTAGAATATTAGCAATAAAAGGAGCGTCTGCTCCTTTAATGTTTTGTTCAGAAATTATTTTATGAACATACACAATTTCATTTAATTCAAATTTTACCATAACTTATTTACTTAATTGGTTTTGTAGTTTAGCTGTAATACTGTATAATACTTGTAGATCTTTTCCTGTAAATTCGGATCTACCTATTAATTGTATTAGATATTTTAGTTCTTCTTTATTCAACTCAGTGTATTGTTTTTCTTTTTCTAATTGGGCTTTTGTTTTCTTTTTTTCTTCTTGTTTTTTTACTATACTCATAACTTAATTATTTTTTATTCTACATAAATGTAAATGTCATTATTATTATCAATGTACATTTCACCTTCACCAAATGATGATGAAGCCGAACCTGATGGTGGGGATAGCTGTGCTGTTTTAACTGTTACTACTTGACCCGCTACTTCTCCTTTTGAAGTTTCACCAATATTATATGCAGTTTCAACATCATCTTCAGCTGTAGAATGAGAAATATTATGAACGTTTCTTCCTACTGATAATCTATCTTCACTATTATCATAATATAAAGCCATCCCACTGCCATCTTGAGAACCTGAATCGAATATAATTCCTACATCTAAATCATCATCCATATTAGCACTACCGCTACCTAATATAATAAATCTGTCTTCAATTGATAGATCTTGGGTATTAATTGTAGTTGTTGTACCTCGTACATCTAAATTACCTTTAATAGTTACATTATTTTGGAATTCAGTATTAGTACCATTAACTTTAATAGCTGCTATTATGCTTTCACTAAATGCTGTTAAATTGTCAATAGATGAAGAAAATGATGATGAAAAACTAGTAAAACTAGCAACTGAGCTTTCAAATGATTCTGAGGCTGCTAAAAAATCTTGAACTGATTGTGAGTAAGATTGAGAAAAACTATTAAATATTCCTAAATTAGTATTAAAATCTACTACTGATTGTGAAAATGAACTTGAAAAACTTTCAAATGTATTTACTTCATTAGCTAATGATTCAGATGTTGTAAGAAAATCTACAACTGATTGGGAATATGAACTTGAAAATGAATTAAATGTTGTTAAAGTAACTAAATTGGAAGCTATCCCCGCATTTGATAAAGCTGTAGCTACATTTATTGTATCAGTACCATCACTATTAGGAATTGTTAAAATACCATCTTTAAGTGTTAGATTACTACCTGTAATTAAAACTGAACCTGTAAATTGGTGTGAAGTAGATTGGACTGCAGAGCCTGTTGATCCTGACCCAAATTGAGTACTTCCCGAAACTACAGAAATGCTACTTTCAACAAAATTAAAACCATTAAAACTTAATGCTCCTCCTAAAGTTACACTACCTGTAGCTGTTAAATCACCATCAATTCTTATACTTGAAGCTGATATAGTTAAGGAACCTGAAGTTGGTTCTGGAAGTCCATTAGCTTTTAAAACTTTAGCATAATCAATAGAATATTGATTATTAGAGGTAGATGATGAAAAAAATAAATTTCCTGAAGAAGTTATATTATTTAATGATATATTATCATTTAAATTTACTATAACAGCACCTGTGGTACTATCTACACCAATATTAGTACCACCATTTACTTGGGTAACACCACCTAAATCACTATTAGATCTTGTTACAACATGACCACTTGCATTTAATACTAAAACATTTGTATCTGAAGCTGTACCTTGAGGTACACTACTCATTGTAATAGGAACTTTAAAGTCTATTGCATGGAGATTAGTTGAGGGTATTGTTAAGGCAGCAGATTCGGTATTAATAAATGAAACTGTAAATAGATTAGCAGAAGAACCAGTTCCATCAAACGAACCTGACAATGATATAGAATCAAAAATGGCATTTGAAGCTGATATCTGATTTATGTTTTCTAAATTAGCAGAATTAAAATCTACTTTTTGGGCAGAGGAGGCAGTTTGTATAAGTGAAGACCCCCCACCAATAATAGCAATATTACTGTCAAGACTTTGACCTCCTACAGTATTACCACCAGAAGCTAAAGCATAAGCACTACCGGTATGTACATTACCACTACTATCAATTACTAAGGGTGTAGTAATAGCTGATGAAGAAGGTACATTAGTTAATTGTAGCCCACTACCTTTTATATTATTTAAGTCTGCATCACTACCTGATACTATTATTTTCTTCCACTTTGCCATTTTATTCTATTTTTGTCGTTGTTTTCATTTTTATGACAAAACCTATTTGTTTATGTTATTCTATTGCAGCTTTTGTACCAAAGTTAACCCCACCAGCAAATCCTCCTACTTCTGGATTAAAGAAAAAAGCTCGGGTATTATTAAGATATTCTTTTATGAATATATTAGTTACTCGTGGACATGATTCTATATGTGCTCTACTTTCATCTTGTTGTGAACCTGTTGGATTTAATACACTTAATGCTAAGCTTCCTCCAAAAGTAACTGATGCTTGTTTAAACACTCCATATATAAATATACTTTGTGAAAGGACTCCATTATTTTGAAGGGCTTGCAAATTTTGTTTATGATCTGCTTGATTTGATTCTAATAAGGCAATAGATTGAGTGTGGATATAGTACCCTTCATCTGCAGTTTGGGATAAAAACACATCTTTCCACAAGTGACTTCCTGAGGGGTTTAGATAAGATCCACCTAAAAGGGAACCAAATGACCTTCCCTCTCTATCATTAGCATAATTGTCAGCAGGCATAAAGGGTAATTGAAATGTACCTCCATTGTTTGTTTGGGTTCTTTGAGAATGTTTGTTTATTAAACCACCCCTAAATTCTCCTACAAAACTACTAGTATAACTGTGTTCTAACCAATATAGGGTAGTTAAATCAGATGAAGCTGTATTTCTTGAGGCGGATAATACATTTTGGTTTGTTCTTTCAGTATGATTAGATGAAGTATTATTAGTATAAGGTGTATAATAAAAAGATGCTGATCTTATATTTGATAAAGTTTTTGACTTGTATGATATTATGTCTTGACCTTGTAAAAATGATTTTACTGAGGTTGAAGTTTGTCCTGTGTCTAAATTAAAGTCTAGTTCATCATTTGCTTCACCTGTAATATATCCTTTAAAGTTATCTCTTACAAATTCACCATCGTTGCCATTCTGACCATTATAATTTATTACTGTATTAATTGTACTGTGGGTTGTGTTAGTAAAAGAAACAGAGGATGAATGACCAAAGGTATTGGATGATGAAAAACTTGAAGTTAATGATATTAAATTATAACCATTTTCATTTCCTGTTGATGAAAAAGTGGTTAATGGTACTGCAGTTGGCTGTATATAATATGATGAAACTTCATCAAAAGATCGTGTAAAACTAGAACTACCCGCATTTACTAGAGCTGTTGTAATTGCAGATTGTGAACTATTAGTAGTCATATTAGACCATTTTATAGCTGTTGAATAAAAATTAATTGAATTATTTTCAAATGTTAATTTTCGTTCTAAACTAGCTGAGTACCATCCTAAAGATCGTATTACATTTAAAGAAGCGGTAACAGGGCCAAATATTCCAGTAGCATCATCATCGTTACTACTGCCTACTTCATTAGGGGCAGCCAAAATTTGAACATACCTTTCTTCAGGGGGCATATTACTTACTGCCGTACCTATTTGATCAAAAAAACTTTTACTAATTTGGGTTTTTGCTTGGACACTAAAGCCTAATGTTTGGTCTATATGTTTAAAGAAGTTTTTCTTAAATACAGTGTCTTTTATTAATACAGATACTTCTCCTGTAGATGGGTCTTCTTCAAGTAATACAGAATTATCTTCATAATCAGGAGAATTTCTACTTTTATCTAAAGCATCTAAAATTACACCATTGTAGTCGAAAAAACCTTTTCGTTCTGTAGTTTTTTTACCTAATCTTAAAACTGCAGGGATTTTTCTAAAAGCTTCTTTTTTTTTAGTAGTAGCCTGTGCTATGATTTCGCTAAATTTCTTCTTTTTAAAGTTTTCAAATGCCATAATTATAATACTTGTCTGTGATAAATATAAACTTATTCTAATCCTAAATAAAAATTGCTCCCACTGTATAATAAGCCCCCTTCTACTGCAATAGGTGTATATTGAAAGTTATCTAAGGTTATAACTCCTGCAGGATTTATCATTATTGGGGTTCTACTTTGGGAAGTTATTTTAATAATATTGTTAACTCCATCACTATCTATAGTAATTTTTCTAGTATCTAAAGTAGTTGAAACTAAAGAGGGGGTTTCTACCCTTGATGAAGACATAACATCTGAAAATAAAGTTCCTTTTACATGAAAGTCATGTTCAGGGTTGTTTAATCCTCTACCTACTTTTCCATCATCTAATACATTAAATGGATTGTCTATTAAATTATTAAATGTTAAATCAAAAGATCCTGATAAAAGAATTCTTTCAGTTACATCTAAAGTAGTGTTTTCAGTAGTTATTTCTACATTTAAAGGAGGATTTTCACCCACATTTACAACTGTGTTTTCAGATATATTATCTATTGTGATAATTTCTGTAGTAGTTGTAGTAGTAATGTCTAAATCAGGAGATATAGCAGATCCTGAAAATGATATTTCAATAGAATTATTTCCGGGATTTATTATTTCTATTTGACCACTTCCTGTTTCAATTATTTCTAATTGGGTTTTTACTTCTTCTATTATTTCAGTAATTCCATTAGACATAATTTTTATCTAGTTACTTCCTTAGATAATTTTATTTTTCCTTGTATTAAACGAGTAGTTACGCCGTTATCCAATAATTCAATGTCGTAAACTGCTTTGTCAAAAGTAAATGCTGAAGAAGTTGCTGCAGGTATTATTAAAGTAAATTGACTTTCTACACTACCCCCTGCAGGAGTAGACACAGTAAAGCCACTATTTAATCCAAAAGAACCACCTACAACTGGATTTTCTGACCCAACAGATTCTCTTATTTGCATTCTTAATTCAGTAGCTTCATTTAAATTAATTGGATTACCATTTGAATCTTTATAATTAAAAATACGAATAAAAGTTGTACCTTGTTCTAATGTAAAATTGTATATTCCTGCTGCCATAATTTAAGTAGATTAATTCTATAATAAATATAACAAAAAAACGGATAAATTACATAGCTTGTAAACGTTCAAACACATCATCAATTGCTTCATGACGGTGATTGTCTTCTAATATCCTTTTATAAACATAATCAGAAGCAGAAATTTTAGCTACATCATGAATTGCTGAATAGTTGTTGTCTTTTAAATCAATTTGTTGGTTGTCTCCACAAAATATCATTGTTGAATTTTTCCCTAATCTACCTAAAGCCATTCTTAATTGTGAACGGGTTAAATTTTGAAATTCATCTACAATAACAACACAATTTTCAAATGTACGGCCTCTAAAATGAGCTAATGAAACTAATTCAATAGATTCTTCTTTTTCCATACGTTCTAATGCTTCAGGTTTATTGTATATCTTTCGCATATTTGAACGAATAGGCACTAACCATGGCTCCATCTTTTCCTTTTCTGATCCTGGTAAAAATCCATTATCCTCAGTGGATACCGTGGGTCTTGTTATGATGATCTTGTTGGTCATTCGTTTAAAAAACATGTCTAAAGCTACTTGACAAGCTAACAATGTTTTACCACTACCTGCCTTTCCAACTATGAAGTTGTAGGGATGATAGAAAATTGCTTGTTTTGCTGCTTTTTGTTCTTCTGAAAGTGTTAAGGAAAATTTAATTGCACCCTTTGGAGGGGTTTTTTCAATGTTTGATTTAGCCATATATAACGTTTTATTATACATATAAAAAAAAGAGCCGCTAAGCGGCTCTCTTTGAAATAATAAATGTTAGTTATTATGAACAAGTAAATGCACCTTGAACTTGTCCAAAACCTTGAACAATGTAATTTGCTCCAGTACCAATAAATTCAACCATGTCACCTTTTAAAGCGTTTGTGTCAACTAATACATTAGTAACACCTGCTGCTGCAACTCTGTTGTCTTCGTTAGTATCTGATTGGATTAATAAGTTTCCAAAAATATTCGCTGCGTCTGATGATATAGTAATATCAGCTGTAGGAGTATTTTCTAATACTACAAATTTATAAACACAACCTGCACTTTTAGCTACAGCTGGAAGAGTGATTGCATAAGCTCCACCTGCTGAATCTAAAGTAAAGATTTTTCCTGAATCTTCAGGAAGTAAAGTTGTAGCTGCTGTTATAGCTACTACTGCTGGTCCAATTTTAGTAACTACACTATCAAGTACGTTATTAAAATCTTTGTTTGTGGCTTTTAAAGCCGCTAATGTTTGTACTGCCATTTTTTCTATTTTTTTGACATTTTAAGGGTACAACTTTAAGTAGTCATCTTAAAGAGGCCATTCTCCTCATTTTTAAAGTTTAAATAATACTGACGAAATATCATTATACACCGATACATACAAAAAAAGAGCCGCTAATGCGGCTCTCTTAAATTTAACTATAAATTAACTTCTTACAGTTCGTTTAAGTCTTGTACAAGTACTTTACCATAGAAATCAGGACGAACCATTTTCTTAGCGTAACGAGTCATAATCCCTTTACGTGGAGTGAAGGAAGTTGGGTCGTACACAAGAGGTGTCATAATTAACGGAATGTATGGAGCAAATACAGCACCAGTTTCAAGGAATTGTGATCCTTTATAACCCATCAAAATAACATTTTCAGTCATGTAAGGGTTTTTGTAAACTGTGTAACGTGAGTTAATTGCACCAATCTTTTGAACACCCATAGCGTATTTACCGTCGTCTCCTGAAGAGTCAGCAGCAAAACCTGGAATTGATTCTAAGATAGTAGAAACTTTTGGTGAAATTACCATAAAATTAGCTCCACCACGAAGTGTTTTCTGGTGAATTAAGTTACTAACTTTTTGTAATTTAATACCTAAAGTTTGGAACCAAGACATTTTAGTGTAATAAACACCTGTACCCTCAGCAGCTGGGGATGTTTGAGTAATTGCTGTTGTACCACCTGCGGTGTTATTTGAGCTTACTGTAGCATCTACTGCAACTTTAGCTGACCATGCTTCAACTGTGTCCGCATTACGGATCAACATGTCTAAGATTTCAAGATCAATTTCCATTGAAATGTATTCACTTAAGATAGACGTCAATTCAGCTTCTGCATCAATTGAATGGTAAGCATTCAAATCTTGAGCAAATTCTGGTGTCCATTGAGCCTTTAACTTACGTGTTTTGGCAGCAACAGTGTCAGATCTTAACTGAAC
>Ga0206130_10005394_pt1 | contig 15135 bp, 19 predicted proteins | sample Helgoland_Spring_9_FD_148637 | JGI IMG/M metagenome (GOLD analysis project Ga0206130, IMG submission 148637) | Pelagic subsurface seawater microbial communities from Kabeltonne, Helgoland, North Sea - Helgoland_Spring_Bloom_20160512_1 | ecosystem: Environmental > Aquatic > Marine > Epipelagic ... | reverse complement strand
TCTGCAAATCTAGCTTTGGTCGCAGATGTCACGTACAACAATGAAATTCAGGCCTTACATTATGCGGGTCGTAATGGGTGTAGATTGACCTTAACTATTACGAAAGCCGCCCTGCCAAATGTCCACGGAACACCCGAATTGCTTCTAGCATCATGGAGTGGCACATTCGACCATTATACTTTGCTGGCAACAGGAATGGATGCCAATCGATTTGCAGCCATTTCAAAATACATACGCACTCATTTTGAGCAACAAGATCAAGTAAACACAGTATTGGCGATGCGGGAAGCCACGCAAACCGCTGTTCCGTGTAATGTGGGTTAGAGCAGTTTGCGTTTAATTTGAGATTTTAATTTTCTACTGTTTGGGGCTGGGAAAGTTCGGTCGATCTTCGCCATAATGCGCTGCTAGATAATCTAAGATGGCAGTGCGATCGGGCTCATCGATTTCATCCATTTCCTGTTCATCAACCATCCAGACAAGCAACTCATCCCAATGGGAACGGGTTAATCCTTGCTGGGCGACAATGCGCTCAGAATGACATGCGCTGCATGCGTAGAATGTTTCTTCAACACCAGGTGCTTGGAAAAGAACCCCAAATTCAGAAGGTTCATCTGATACTGAAATCGCTGCTTCAGTTGAATTTTCTGCGACAGGAACATCCAATGGCGTGCCAGACTGAGCATTCAAAAAACTTAGAAGATTGAGGCGATCAGCAGGTTTCCTAATGCCTGCGAAACTCATTTTTGTTCCTTTTACAGCGGTTTTTGGTTTTTCTAAAAATGCATCCAAACGGCTAAGTGTCCACTGACCCCCATATGCGATTAAAGCTTTTGAGTATTTGAAATCCTCCACCGTGGCGACAGGGCGTTGAATAATGCCATAAAGATTTGGGCCAACTTTGCTTTTGCCACCGCTGTCAACCGTGTGACATGATTTGCATTTTTTGAATACTTTTTCACCTTTGGCAATATCTGCGGTAGCAAGTTGGTCTAGAAATGTCTCCTGTGCCTGACTATTTGATGCACCAAGAGTTAGTATGGCTGCCACAGCCACATTTAAAACGAGGAATTTCATTGTCTCTCCTAAAGAAAAAGGCAACCAAATATCGATTGCCTCAAATTTATTGATTTTTTGGATCAGCTTGCGCGAACACCAACACGGTGCATGGTATTGTTTAGATACCCTTTGGGGTTCCAATCAATCGCAAACGGTTGCATGACGCCTTCGCTATCAGTAGCACGCGCCCAGATTTCATAGTAACCTGCTTGCATAAATTTGGCCGTCGTGCGCCAATTCTGCCACGCGCCCGAATTCACAGGAGAATCCAATTCGGCAATTTGCCAAGTCGCCCCAAAATCTAATGATACTTCAAGTTTATCAATAGTGCGATCTCCTGACCAAGCATGACCGCGAACCTCGGTCTCCAAACCTATGTCAGCATTGTTCGCAGGAAAGGTGACCAACGATTTGACCGGCATCCGTTCGATTATCACAAAATCTTCTTTGGCGACCTCTTCACCTGCAGCAACTTTACGATTAGGGACGCGGTATGCTTTGCCAGTCATTTTTGGACCATCGTGAACGATGTCGCGAAGCTCAATGCGGTGTAACCATTTTTGCGCAGTGGACGCGGGCCAACCTGGCACAACAAGTCGCAAAGGCGCACCGTTCATTGGGTGTAGAGGTGCACCATTCATTTCAAATGCAATCAGGATGTTATCTGTCATTGCTTTGGAGATAGGAACGCCGCGCGACAGTGAGAGCTTTCCTTCTTTGCCCGACAAATGCGTATCCGCGCCATAGTGTGCAGTATAGACCACGTTTGACTGAACACCTGCTTTTTCCAAAACATCTTTTAACCTAACGCCGGTCCACTCCGAACATGCAACAGCCCCATAAGTCCATTGATTGCCTTTTGCAGGAGGATCAAAAAAGCCACGGCCGTTGCCACCACATTCCAAAGTAAGGGCCATCGTGACAACTTCGAATTGTTCACGCAGATTGGCGATTGTGAGCGTCATTGGATTATCAACAAAACCATCAATAGTCAGTTCCCATGTGGCTGGATCAATTTCTTCTGGTGGAATTCCATTATTGCGAACAAAATGACGTGATGTTGGCGTAATCGCATCATCCAACAATTCTGGGGGTGTTTCTGCGTTAATTGGGCGATCGTTTAACAGTGTTAATCCGTCTTTACCCATCAACACATTATCTTGTGCCATAGCTGCCGGAACAAATCCAATCGGCATGTTGCGGTGAAACGGAATAGATGTGCCCACCATTGCCGCCATTGTAGCCAGACCAGTTCGTTTTAAAAAACCCCGACGATCCGGGTTGGCCACGCGACCAAAGAATTCTTTATCAGCTTTCTCCGGGTCTGCCGCGAAAAAGCTATGCACATCATGAGTGTTGTTATCTTTTGGTGACATTATATTTCCTCCCTATTTTACGGCCTCATCACCAAGATAATGAGACCTAATACAAGAAAGACGTGCCAAGTCCTCAAATTATTCCATTAATTATCTCACGCAGCTTTTTGTGCAAAATTTATCCTCCGCTCCATATCCACATCAAACTGCCCGTACGGATTAAGGTGCCCATAAATCGCTGGCGATAAACCACGGTAATCTTCCGGCGTCATGCGCTTCACCCATTCAGGTTCCGTCAACACAGATTGCATCATGCGGGTATTTACATAAACCATCGAGGCTTGCAGCAGATGTAATGACAACGCTGATATTTCCTGATCTTCAATTCTGTTGGTAGCAATTTCACCGCCTTTGCCAAAGAACACAAAGCCGTTCGCACTGTTCCAGTTCTCAACGACATTCAGGCCTTCGTTGATTTCGCGTCTGTATGCTTCAGAGCGTAAATATCTGCACAGGAAGATGGTTTTGATCGCACGGCCCAGTTCAGCCAAGGCTTTGTAGGTTGGATGCATCACTTCGGCACGCGCAAAGCGGCGTAAGATCGCTTCAGGATCAGCTGTTTTATGGCGCATCGCCGATGCGTATTTCACCATCTCGTCATATTGGCGTTCAATTTCTGCCCAATCAATTGTCCCAGACAGAATGGGCATAAGATTAGGCAATGATGCTTTCATACCTGCATAAGGTAGCGATAGTTTTTGACGCGCAATTGCTTTCAATCGCGGAGCCAGTTCAAACCCAAGCAGATGACAGAATGCAAAACCCACAGCACTTTGGCCGTGGCTGTCCACATACTGTCGTTGAATATCCATATCGGTACAGTGGCGTAAAACACCTTCAATCATTGAGGCCACCTCAGATGATGAACACCGCTTAAGCTGAGAATAAACACATGTGGCTTGTCGTTCGACATGCCAGTAAATCATCACGCCGCGTCCACCATATCGCGCGTGCCATTCCGTCATCAGGTTTCGATCCCATGCACCAAACTTTGTTGAATCAGAGGCGCAAGCCGTACCAGGTTCCCCCCAAACATCAGGATTGCGAATTGCTAGGGTGGCATTTGCCACTTGTGCTGCCGCTGTTCGTAAAGCAGCAGGGTAAATATAACGGCGGCGAATATGAAGCAGTTCATCGTAACTAACATCAGACACACCGGATGCAATTCGTTTCAGACCCGCATTGGTGCCAAGGCCATAAAGGCATAACAGCAATCGACGGTCCCGTACTAGGGGTGAAAGCACTTCACGCGATGCCGATGTTTCAAAAGCATTAAGATATCCAGTATCAAGGGTTGTTTCCTTTAAAACATCCAACAGCCCTGTCATCGGCCAACGCTTTCCAATCTCGGATTTCATGGAAACAAGACCCGTTGGTTCTGGTAATGGGGCAAACGGTGTGATTGAGATGCGGTTGTCACCACTCAAACGCAGGCGAACTTTATCATTTTTAGGAATATCCGCGTTCAAAAGGCGTAGTTCTTGTTCAAGTTCAGATTTTACGCCTGCCACAAAGGCTTTTGCATCCTGTTGTAAATTGAGGCTGGCGTAATAGTCACCACGTCGTTTCTCAAAATCCTTTGGTAAGTCATCGTCAGGATTGCGGTAGCGATCTGCCCCTTCAATCCAGATTTCCTTACCCCTGATACATTCCCGTAATTGGGTTAGTATGCAGAGTTCAAAGCTAATCACATTAACCCGCCCCTGTTTATCAATCACAGAAGAACGCCACTTTGATGGGATAACATCCATTGGTGCTTCGCTTTGTGTCGCAACACGCCGCCCTTCACTGCGCATTTTCTTTATCCAGTCCAGCGCATCAAGAATAGGTCGCCACGTTGTATTATTAGATCTAAACTCCAAGACATCTAATAACTTGGGCAACATGGGACGGTAATGACTTGAATAGGATCCGCGCATGACATTTTGCACACGGCGATCCAAACCACCCTTCGCTTTAAATTCTTTGATGATCGATGCCAGTTTGCCTTCGTTGGCAACAGGAAAGATGACATCGCAAATACGACCTGTTGGTTCATCGATTGAAGCCAAAGCAATTTCGGCCAATAGTTTTTCTTTGCCGTAAACCCGCTCAATCTCGCGAGCTATGCCTGTGACAACTTTCCTGCGTGACCTAGCACTAATGCGATGAACCGTTTCCAAAAGGAGATCGACTACATTATCAATCAGCGCAGATTCGCGGGCCATAAGGTAAACAGCATAAAGGCCAAGTCGCTGCTTTTGACCATGCCTTCGCATTTCTGAAGCCGTTTCCCCACTTACCCTTCGGGTAATGCGGTCAAGCCATGGCCGCCTGACATTTATCAGCAGATCTTTGGGTAAGTTCAAACTGCGGATGAAACTTAAGCGCTCTGTAACGGTAAGCATGTTTTCCAGCGTTGCAGCTCCAGCATCATCTTTCAAACGGTAAAACCCAGTTGCTTCACCGGGCGCAGCAAGTGAGGTTTCAAGATTAGCTTCTGTATCAGATGAAAGGCGGTCAGCTACATCACTTAGGAATTGCTCAAGAAATTGTTTGCGTGCTGAACGTACAAGGCGTTCCATGATCTTTTTTGAATAGGCAAATACCTTATGATCCAGACACCATAGAAAGGCATCCTTGACCATATCATCAATTGAATTTCCTTGATGGCATTGATCCGTTAACAACCATGCTCGAAGAGCAGAACGGTGATCGCCTGTCATCCGCTTAAAACCTAGGTGTATAACAATTTCAGCACAATGGCGTCGCGCAGACCGGCCTTTAAAGTCATACAGAGCCGCGTTTATAAGCTGGCTATCAAGTTGTTCAGCAAGATAAATACGAGCATCTTCTGAAATGCTGGTCCAATCTGATAGAAACTGACCCCTATGTTGGAAACACTTCAACTGGGCGGCCAAACCAACGCGCATTGCCTTTGGTCGCGCATTGATAAATTCAACATCGTCAAACGACAGCCCCCATTGTTGGGCTATATCTTCATCTGAAATCAATTTGTTACCTCTAATCTATTGATCCCAGAGGCAACTATTTATGTGATAAGTCGTCAATGTCGATTTTGTTCCGCATCCGTTCCTCCAACTGGCCAAATATGCAGCTATGAGCCAGTTAGGCCATATAAACGGCAAACTATGAAGGAAATCTAATGTCCAATTTTACAGTTACATTTTTGATCACATACCCTGATTATGATCCCGAAATACTTTACTCGGTTACTGATGATTTTGATGCTGAAAACCTTCAGTCATTATTTGATTTATTGGATGAAGGAATCCAAGATGACAGTATAAATCCTGAAATTAACATAGAGATGCAGCCTGGAGGTGATCTGAATATTGATTATGTAATCATTCGAGATGCAGATGGAAAAGAACTCTATCGCGATCAGGAATTCAATGAAAAATTGGTGCCGGTTGAAAACAGAATTGTGTAATAATCAACTATGAATATGCATCATATATTCGTTATTTATTTCTTGAATAAATGTGCGCGTATCAATCAGATTTGAATCGTCTTTTAACACGGTTTCTATGATGCTTTCTGGTATTGTTATGTCAAGTTTCTGAGCCACAAAATGCAGAGATCGTGTCAACTCTGCTGCCCACTGATCCCTTGTTATATCTGCGTCCTTTGGAAAGTGTAATTTCTTTTTTCCTGTTTTTTCAGACAATACCAAAGAACAGGAACCAAAATATAACTGTTTCTTGCATCTACTATTAATCGCGCCTTCGATATTTTTTGCATTATTTACACATATTATCCATTTCGTATTGGAGATCTCTGCCATAGGTTTCTGTAGGACACCCTGATGATCTTTTGGGACCTTATGAAATTCGTCTAAAATAATAACTCTTTTATGACTGCCAGTGCCACTAAACCAACTGTCTAAAGTGCCACTACTCGCAGACTCCACAACCCTGCGTAAATCTGCTCTCGCGCTATGACCTTTAAATTTTGCACAATCGATTTCTTGGGGGGTATTTACTCGGTTTGCAAGAATCCGCGCTGCTGTTGTTTTACCGGTGCCGTAGTCACCAACAAATAAAAGATTGGGGTATTCGCCTAGTTTCTCAAATAAAGAAAGTTGTTTCTTTAGACGAGGATACAGAGCCATTTCCGCAATCGATTGTGGTGCCAAGTCAGGATTGGTATCCCAATCAAAAGTTATTTCTTTATTAGACAAATTTTATTCTCTCCCTAGTAATGCTGGATCGGTATTTTCTCGATCATTCTGGCTGGACTGATTAGTATCAGATGCTTTCTTTGGTGCCCACTTTCCTAATTCCATTGCTTTATTATATGTATTCATTGCGGTGCTCTGTGCTTTCTTGGACAATTCGGTAATGTCGCCACCATTTTTTATATAATCCACTACCCAAGGTGTATCTTTATGCGCCGCCTTTTTCTGAGGTGCATCAGGATGCTGCAAGGTATAAAAACTAGGAATTTTCTGTAATTTTTTCACCGAGGTTTTATTCTCTTTTGCTATCGCCTCAATCTGATCTTTGACGCTACTCAATCTTTGCCATTCCTTGGTTGTTTTCTGGAATGTCCGGGCTGCCTTGAGGTTTTCAATTTCCTTTTCTGCATTTGCGATTGTCTTATTCAAGTTAGATATTTTTTTACTAATATTTTCATTAGTCATATCACAATTCCCTACGATGTTTTGTTTCTCCGCTAGTGCGCCTTTTACCACTAATCGGTGCTCCAATCAAATCGCGATTATGAAACGCCAGTGCGCGATCAGTCCTGTGTTTGCTGTGAGTATCTACAGGCCTAATCTGATATCCAACCAGATTGTCTTTTTCGATGATATTTTTGATTTTTCGCTTGAACTCACGGAACGATCCAAGAGAACCAGATTTTTCATAAATGCTCTTAGTGCTTTCTGTCCAACTGGACTGTTGATGTCCGGTGGATTTACGCCCGAACATATACAACCAACGCTCAAGACCGCCCTTGATTGAGAAATAGTCATTATCAATCGTAAGAACCATTTTGTTATCGACAACGGATGAATACAACCATTCTGGAATAACAATCTCATATCCGCGATGCTTATCGCCTTCTACAATTTGTTTGATTTCTGATAACCAATTAAATGTATGATTTTGTTTACTGTCGCCCATTCTAATGTCAGTTTTGATTGTAGTCTCTTTCAACCTTTCAAGTGATTTCCATATATCAGAATACGCCTGACCACCTATCTTTTTTCGGCCGATAAACTTGAAGTATTCATACCCAGTGAATTGAAATTTTCGCCCTGTCTTGCGTCCGTCATTTACCGCCGCCATAAGTTGCGCGATCACAAAGATTAGAATGTCATTATCAAAGATTGTCGCAATACCATGCTCCGCGCTACCACTCACTTTTACCCAAGAGTTTTGCGATCGATGCTCGATTGGGACAGTGCGTTTCTTTTTGGAAAGATTGAACCAACACCGCGCCATTAAATCACGATGTGCCTTGGGACTGATGTCACTTGCTGACGCAACGAATAAATCTAACTGCTCGTGTGATATGCGCGCCATTTACGATTTCACCCCCAAAATATGCCCATACAGACGCTTCTCTGCATTTTTCGACTAACCACCACCGACAGATGCCAACGCGCTGTATGACGCTAAAATCTCTACCCTGTGGATGGTATAGTCTTAGTAGACACATTGATATAGTCTTAGTAGACACACAATATCGTTTTAGTAGACACACAATATAGTCTTAGTAGACACACAAATTCGATATTATTTGAACAATTACAATATCTTAATAAACCCTAAACAGTTAAACTTATTTAAACATTCTTAAACGCCTGATGGTGCCCCCACACGGACTCGAAACAGTTAGAATCATTCGATTACCGATAGGGAACGCCAGGGACGATAATAACCTACGCCGCTGCTTGCAGTAACCGATACACAGATGCTTTAGAAATATGGTATTCAGACATTAAATCCTTAATCATAACGCCACGACTGCGTTTCTGTTTCATTTCTGCAATCTGGATTTCATTCAGTTTAGGTTTTGCACCGAATTGAACGCCTCGATCCATTGCAGCGATCCTGCCTTCATTTGTCCGCTCTGCACGAATTTCTGTTTCAAACTCAGCCAGTGACGCAAGAATTGAAAATAATAATCTGCCTTCTTTGGTAGTAGTATCTATTGATTGATCCAGAACTTTAAATCCAACACCACGATCAGATAAATCATTCACAATCTTGTGCAGATGTAATGTGCTCCGCGCCAAACGATCCAACTTAGTAATCACCAGAATATCGCCGTCCCGAACATAATCTAAACACGCCTTTAATTCTGGACGCGCAGCGGTAGTCCCAGACAACTTTTCTGAAAAGATTTTATCGACACCATACGCCTGTAATTTTTCCATTTGTATGTCTACCGACTGACCTACTGATGAAACTCTTGCGTATCCAATAATTGCCATGTCTCATATCTCCTTAGATAATCTGATAACTAAGATATAAGACATATTTTGAGACATACAATTACGAAGTCTTAAATAGTATAAAAAATGAGACATGCGTCCCCCAAATGCACCACTACTAGATGTTTTGATTATAAATAATCATACCACCATTTGAGAGGACCACATGCTTAGAAAAAATCACACTATTGGTATCCGCGCTGACGAACTCACTGTCTCACTATTGGCTGACGCCGCTACCATTTTTAATATATCGAAAAGTGAAGTGTTGAGGAATGCACTAACTGCCACTTATGGCGCCAGTGTCTACTCATACAAAAACAATAATAACGAAACTATTCCGCACCACGCCTAATAAATCTATTTGATGATGAAACTGTAAATCCCTGCTCAAATCGAGTAGGGATTTTTTTTAATCTTTGTCAAAGTCTTGATTGTCAGAAAGTGTCCATTCGTTACTATAAATGTTGTCTAATTCCACTGCATGATTTTCAATAAGTTTGAGGATTTTCTGTTGGTGCTCTAGCCGATCTGCGTCCCTTTTTTCTGAATGCGCTGTGGAAACAAACAATAACATTTTGAATGTTGGTGGATCAGTGACACCTAACTCACTTAATGCCGCCAAAATTTCTTTGATTACTATCTTACAATCATTATCACTTTTAGGTGTAGAAGGGTGAGTTAATTTTTTTGTTTTTCCACCATATTCTAACTTAAACTTGGGATGCCCAGTCTTTTTTTTAACTCTAGTAGCGGTAAGATCTTCAATTTTATTGACAGTTTTGTATACGCGCTCCAACCACCTAGTATAACTCGCCATATGATTTCCCCAGTAGATGTCTATCCACTGGATATCATATGTTGGACAAGTTGACCAATTTTTCACTTTTTGAATTGTATTACCAATACAGAATTGCCACTTGCCATGGCCTTGGTGATAATATTTTTGATATCATTTTTCTGTGCTGTCGTGTGCGGTGCTGGATAAAAATCAAAAACGCTTGAATTGCTACTCCCCACCATATCGATGACATTTTTTTTGTTAATGGATAGGCCCATAATTCCCCCTAAAATTTTATTTGTTATATATAGATGTGTTGCAACATTTGCATGACACGAATTATTTAGGATGATTGAATGAAGGTATTCCACAAAGATTATATTCAACAGAAAACGCATAAAGTGATGCTCGCCCCAGAAAAAAATATTCTGGTTGGTGATGTGCTACAACAGGAATGGGATTATTTTATCTGTATTCCTTTCCAACGACACTTACACGGTAAAACGAAAAAAGAATATGAATTTCTATTGAGAGGTTTCCGCCACAATTTATTGACCAAACTTACTACCAGTGGAGAAAGAAAAAGAGGTGCAAGACTTGAGACTTTTTCTGCCCTGCACCGACAGGATACAAATGCCCATTTTCATTTTGCAATCAAGGTGCCTAATACATGGAAACGAGTTGCCAACGCATATGATAAAAACCACTTTGTCCGGGCCATGGTTGAGAAGGTTATGGTAGATCAAATGAGACTTGTCTCACGCTATATTTGGACACAAAAAGAAAATGAAATATTCAAACTGGTGACAGATACACACGGAATCTTTTCATACTGTGTTTCTGATGATGAATCACTACACCAGATGATTGATACAACGAACTTATACATTGATGGAAAGTTGCCTAAGATTTCTGCTTAGGGCCACTACAACTGATCTGAAATTATAACTCTACACACGCATGAACAGGGACGCTCAGGGAGTATCCTTGTTTAAGTGCATTGGAGATAAGAAAAGTATAAGATGGACACCACAGACTGACTGAGAGAGTATGATAAGTAATTAATGAAGATATTGATATGAGAATGGTGATGAAATCAAAACATGATAGCTATATTAGAATTATAGATGATCGATGCTTACTAATGAGACCAATCGATGATAATGCCACCAAATATGATATTCTAGATTACCAGAGATATGAATATAATCAGGCCATAGTGAACGAACTTGTTTCAAGTATTCAAGACAAATTGCATAGTGATCTACTTAGTAATAAAATCAAGGAAAAGTATCCACCCAATCACCCAAGATGGAATAGAAAATATTTTGGATTTTGTGTGCCCGCGACATTTGCCTTATTATTCCTAATCGACACAAAAAACTTACACCCTATTTCTGGACACGATGCAGAAGGAGAAAATCACTGGTGGTTACAAGATATGACAACTGGTGATCGAATAGATGCCACTGCTCAACAATACTCTAACAAAGAATTGCAAGATGTTTATGCAACCGGAAAACCAACTGGTTTGTATGCTTTTAAACAAAAACCACAGAAACGATTTCTCGACTTAATGAAGGCAGTCCAACCTACTGCAAAACGATCCATAAAAAGATCAATTGATGATCTAACAATAGACGATTTTCTTTCATAATAATAATCAAGATTCTCTTGAGAATTTTCCATCAATTTGCACAGTGTCCGGCTCATTATCAACACCACTGATTAGATAAGAAATTGTGCTAAGTTGCGCCCTTATCAGTATCCTTATCGTATCAATATATTCAATAATTTCTTGCCGTAATTCAATAAAGTTTTTATTCGAAATATCAGTGCTAAGAGTATCCGAAACGAAGTCTGTTATTGCATCATTTGTTTCATAGAAACTTCGATCAATATCTAACATTAAATCATATATTTTTGGATCACTGGATGCCTCGAGTTTTGATTTGTCTATGGACATATCTGACAGATACTTGTCGAAATTTATCCATTGATGAAAGTTGGATTTTTCCCAGTTAATAAGTATTTCTGCAATGCTTCTTTTTTCCACGAATTTGATCCTTATATGAATTATTTGTCCTACTGGTTTATTTAGTAAAATTGTTATCACACAATCATACATATGTTAGACAATAAGTAATAATCTAAAACCAAATGTGCCAGGGAACCAGAGCCCTGAGACCGCGGAAAGAAATGCAATTAATCTGTTTTGAGGGCGTGACTAAATCGCCGCTGTAAATTTATAATCTGAAAATAGGGAGGGATGTGTATTAACACCGATATAACACTATGCCCCCCCGCTGAACTGGGGGATGAAACTTTTAACTGAGGGTCCCATATTTTCGTTTGTGTCAGGTGCTATAGCAACCCACCAATAAACACTTTGAAAAATTTTTTTTCGCGGGTAATTTATACCAAAGGGAGACTTAAAATGGGATACACATATAAGATTAGTGCTTTTGAATCTGGTGCTGAATACACCATTGGAACTATCCCCGCCGAGAAAGCGCTCTGGTGGTTAGAGAACGAGAATGACGATTTTACCGAATACTTTTTGCATGAACAAAAATCCCATGATTCCGATGATGGTTGGGGCCATATTCCAGAAAAATATCAACTAGGTGATCGAGCATGGTATGAGGATTATGCAAACATTTATCATGGTGATAATTGCGAGTATAACGATAGTCATTGGATTGAAGTTTATCCAGTATCAGAGAACGCAGAATGGAAAGGATTCTATAATCTTACGATCGGTTTTCCAGATTTGAAATCAATTAATACAAATTGTGAAGATAATCTTGACCCAAAATTACATAATAAAATCCACCAGAAACAAAGTTTATATCTAGTTTATGCACAAAGAGTTTTCAAAGGTAATTGGGACTTTGAAGAGTTTACAATTAACGAAAAATTTACTGCCGACAAACTAACTGTCCTAACTAAAACTTGGGGATCTGATAAGATAGTCACCGGCTTCGAGATTATGGGACAAAAAATAGAACCAGAGAATAGTGAAGGGGACCATAATTGGGACCACGCTTGTATAGCAAGTTGACAAAAAAAAGGAGAGATATTTGGAAATTTCGACATACAGTGAAAGTGTAGAAAGAGACAAAATGGAAGCCAGTATCAACGATGATTGGTTGGGTGAATATATGGCATTTGTTGCAGACCCTGTGATCTTTAAAAGTGATAATTTGATACGGTTGGGATACGATCCAGAAACAGTGAAGGAGTTACGAAATGACTGATTTTTTTCCCCCTAGATACATGAATAAATATATTGGATTTGATGATTCAGGAAAATGCACTGCATATGAAATCGAAGCGCTAGTGTTTAAAAGTGATACCTTGCCTTCCCATACAGCAACTATCACTGACGCCAAACTTATTCATAAATTTTGTATATTTCTCGCTAATTCTAATGAGCATACGCAAGATGTATGGGCGTCCGATGTAGAAAGTTTTTTCAGTGAAAGTCCTGAACATATGTCCAAAGTAGAAGAAGCGCGTGATTGGATGGCAGAATGTGATGATATTTCCCACAAGTTATCTCGGTAATCACAATCTAAATCGGCTGTGATTACACCATATAGGCCTAACTGGCTCATAGCTGCATATTTGTCCAGTTCAAAGTACAAAGAGAGAACGAAGTTGCGCAGCTCTCATATTATTAAGCATCTTGCAGAGCACGATACACGGTCATTCGTGACACATTTAGATCGCGGGCTATTTGTGCTTTGCTAACGCCTGTATTCGCTAACCTTTGAATTTCGACCTCATCAACGGTCTTTTTGCGACCTTTATATGCACCCTTGGTTTTTGCTACCTCAATCCCTGACCGCTGCCGGTCTTTGATGAATTTCAATTCCATGTCAGCCACCATGCCTAGAACTGTAATGACCATGCGCCCCATATCGCCAGTTGTTGTTATCTCGGGTTCCAAAATACGTAGAGATGCGCCTTTTGCATCCAACTCATGGACAAGGTTCAAAACGTCGCGTGTTGAGCGGCCGAGGCGATCAAGCCTGTGAACGACCAATTCATCGCCTTCTCGAACGAATTGTAAAACGGTTTCTAGTTCAGTGCGATTATCACGTGATGCACCTGAACCCGTTTCAGAGCGCACTATTTCGCAACCCGCACTTTTCAGTTTTGTAATCTGAATATCTAAATCTTGATCAGTGGTGCTAACACGTGCATATCCGATGCGGCTCATGACTTATCCGTAACATTAGGGTGGTAAGCTGTGAATAACGTAACATTTAGTAATTTACCACCCAAAAGTGACAGTATGTATGTGTAACATCGACATGTATCAATAGGGTGTACCCTAATGTAATGGATGAAAAGCACGATTCATACTGAGGGTTTTGTTTTAGGAATAGAAGCGTTCACTTTGACTTTACGCTTGTTAACGATATTATTTGGAGATGGCGTCACTGACACAAATAGAACTTCTCTTGCCCGAATTCCGAGCATATTCGCGGTCGATTTGCACGACGCAAGACGAGGCAGAGGATTTGGTTCAAGATGCGATTGAGCGTGCATTACGAACAGATACCTGTCCAAACAAGTTGGAACAGCTTCGCCCATGGATGTTTAGGGTCATTCGAAACCTAAACATTGATGAACTAAGAAAAAGGCGGGTTCGGAGGGAATATAGTCAGACACAAACACGTTTATATGATAGCGACGTTTCGCATAGGGATGTAGCAAGGGATACTTTGCTGCGCATAAAATTTGAGACGCTGCCGCCTGATGCACGAGAAATTTTGTTTTTAGTGGATATTATGGGTATGAAATATGATGAGGCTGCTGAAATTATTGCGGTTCCAGTTGGAACTGTTATGAGCCGGATCAGCCGTGCGCGTCGCGCACTTTTGAAACTCGTTGATGGTTCTGCAAATGTTCAAACGCGAAGAAGGAAAAACTGATGGAATCTTTATCACAAGATGATTGGGATGCTTTGAACGCCTATAGTGACGGAGAATTACCAGCGGCGGATACAGCGGCTTTAGAAGTTCGTCTGCTAAATGAGCCTACATTGCAACAGGCTTTGGTTCAAATTCAAGGTATTGGACATGCATTGAAATCTATACGACCAAAACTTGCCACAGACCCAGCACGGGCCCAGACATCAGGGTTCCCTTTTGGATATCTTGCTATCGCGGCATCTGTTGCTTTGGTTCTTGTGTTTTTCGGACAATCGATCTTTGACCTGAAATCAGGACTTACACCTGCGGATCAACACCAAGCGTTTTTGCAGCAGACATTTAGTGTATCATATGAGAATATTCGAGAGGTAAGCTCCAGAACTGATGTTCCAGATCTTACATCTGCAAATCTAGCTTTGGTCGCAGATGTCACGTACAACAATGAAATTCAGGCCTTACATTATGCGGGTCGTAATGGGTGTAGATTGACCTTAACTATTACGAAAGCCGCCCTGCCAAATGTCCACG
>Ga0206130_10005391_pt1 | contig 15138 bp, 8 predicted proteins | sample Helgoland_Spring_9_FD_148637 | JGI IMG/M metagenome (GOLD analysis project Ga0206130, IMG submission 148637) | Pelagic subsurface seawater microbial communities from Kabeltonne, Helgoland, North Sea - Helgoland_Spring_Bloom_20160512_1 | ecosystem: Environmental > Aquatic > Marine > Epipelagic ... | reverse complement strand
TGATAGGTTCTTTTGAATATTTCCCATTTATTGTATTGAACTTCTAGATTCAATAGGTTTTCACTAGGAATGATGTTACCCGCTACCTTTCTCTGCTCTGATTTTAGTTGATTTAGCAATGCGTTACATTCTTTATAATTATTTCCCGAGGACAAATCATATAAACTTCTGATATAGTTTAATGTGAGTCTTGCTATGGTTGAATCCTTGCCCCTTGACAAATTTATATTCATAGGGTTTGACCAGGTATTATTGGGATCGTTTTTTATAGGAATTACCTTTAAATATTGGCCATGGAATACGTCTTGAGTAACTTGAAATTTTTCATGAAGCTTTATAATCTTTTTATCAAATTCATCTCTATTTGATTCAGGCTTTTGAAAAGCTTTTCGATATTCATTTTCCCAATTAAAAACGGGATTCCCAGTTACATCTATATGTGAAATGGAACGGTAGCTTTCGTGTTTTTTAAGCTTTAGTCTTTTTTGTAGAACGGACGGGATGTAAATGGTATTTTGTTTTTTCCAATATTCAGCATAGAGTAACATACTCACAATGGATTGTACGGCATTGTAGTTTTTTGACTTGTGTTCAAGTGTGTTTTCTCTGTATGTTTTTCTTAACAACTGATCACACAATGTGTGAAATGGAACAATCCTACCGTCATAGCTCTGAACAGGTAGGGTTGCGACTTCGTCGGAATGTTCTTTAGATATCACATGAAAAGTTTCACCCCTTACAATTTCACTGTCATTCGTATGGTTATGCCCATCATTTTCATGATGCTCTTGTGCAAAAACACTCCCGCTTAAGGAGGATAGCATCACAAAAAACAACATACTTTTTATTTGCTTGTTCTTTTGTTTTAGTTTTTTTAATTTGTTGTTGAGCTCACGAAATCTCCCGACGGGCGCTATAATGGATAGAATCATCCCTATAGCCATCAATAAATAACCGAAATAAGTAATGTTGGTTCCCCAGTAATCATGATTCACACTTAGAATTGTACCCTCCTCATTTTGTGGGGTTTTGGGATCATCTAAAGTGTAGCTTGATTGAAAGAACCTATATCCTTTATAATCCATTACATGGTTCATAAAAATACGCTTATTTATTTTTTTATTATCCGCAGAGTCAACCAGTGTCACTTCACTAGCAAAAGAAGAAGGGGATTCTGTTCCGGGGTAATTTTCAAGCTGAAAATCACGACAAGTTACCTTAAAAGGAATGGGTTTTCTGATAGAGCCATATTCAAGTTGATAATTGAGTCCATTCATAGTAATCATTTTTGGTGAAGGTATTCTACCCATCCCACCTTCTAGAGTGACATTTTTAGAAAATTTCCCATCACTTACCTTAACCGTTAAATAATCTGAACCCCTGTTTTTATCTCCTGATGGCATAAGCGCCTTTTTGGCGTTGTATAAGATGTTCTTTACAACGAATTGACTGTTCCCTACTTGATATAAAGTAGTTGTTTTCAGTTCATTCCATTGATTGATCTCGTAGGCGATAAATAAAGAATCATTGGGCTCTATTCCCGTTTTTCTGGATTCTCTCATTTTGGACATTTCTAATGAGCGTAGGGGGAAATCGGCACTCCATTGAATTTGACCATTTAGGTTTCTAAGCTTTATACCATTAGCGTTGATTTGCTTTTCAAAACCCAATGGAACATTTCCAACTTGAATACTGCCTTTTTCATCTAAATAATTAGAGGTCATGCCTTCAGTTACAATATCTAAAACAACAGCGTTTTTAAACTTTTTATTTATCTGAAACGAATCAACTCTTTTACTTTGAAAATTAACATACTCGACTGAAACCTCTTTGTTTTCAAAATTCATTTCATCCGTAAAGTGATTTCCAAACCCATGCGTTATTTCTGATAGGTAATGCTTGTTTCCCATTACTTGAGACTTGCCTGACTTTTTATTTTTAACCTTTACAAGGAGGTGTGGATCACCTGTGTATATGAAATTACTGGTCTCTCCTTCAGTAATCACCATTATGCCTTCAAAGCTTGCATAACGAGTAACACCAGCACCCAAAATAATGACAAGAAATGCCAGGTGAAAGGATAGAATTGCAACTTTCTCTTTCCGAAACATTTTATGCGTGAAAATATTCGAAATTAAGTTAAGACTCAAAAATGCCAGTAGAATGGTGAACCATGTGGCGTTATAAACCAAAATTTTTGCTGCTTGAATTCCGTATTTAGATTCGATAAATGTAGCACTACCGATTCCAATAAGAAATAGAAGCAAACCCAAGGTCATGGTTTTCATTGAAAAGACCTTATTTAATATCTTGTCCAAAATTTTTTCTGTCATAATAGACTGCAAAAATAGTTAAAGATTTAGGAAATGTAATTAAACGATTCTAATAAGAATTTCGAGACCTACAATTCTTATTTAAAACACATCAACGAACGATATGTTTTAGTACTTTTTCATGGTTTCTATTTCTAATTTTGATCATGTAGACACCTTGTTTAAATTCTGGTGCATCAATAACAAAAAGATTAATGCCGTCTTTTAGATTAATGATGTCATGTTTAACCACTTTTCCTTGGGTATCATAATATTCGACTTCCGTCTCTCCAAAAAACTGACCGTCGTTAATAATTAAATTGAAGCTCTCGGAGCTGGGGTTTGGGTGCGTAGTGATATACGAATCTTGACTGTTGCAGCCAGAATGAATGGGTCCAAATGTTTCATTTTTACCATCAATATCATATTGAACCAATTTGTAATAACAATCTTGAAAAGATTCATCTAAATAAGAATAGGTGATTTCTGAAGTACTGTATCCTGCAGCAGATTCATTATGAATAAGCTCCCATGTGTAGCCGTCTCGGGATTTCATAAGCTCGAAATGACTTGAATTGTATTCGGATTGTGTTACCCAATTGATGAGCATTGATTCATCATTACAAATGGTATTAAAACTACTTAATTCAACAGGTAAAGGATCTCCTGGACCACCAGCAAAACCCCAGTTGCTCCATCCTGTAACATTGGTTCTTTTTACCAATGGACTCGCTACATCTCCTGTATTGTCAATATGTGTTCCGGGAGCGCCCCAAGGATTGCTTCCAACACGTTTAAGTATGGTGACATGACAATCATCAACCAAGCTCAATATCCCTTCTCCTTCAATAGTAATATTGTATGCTTTGTTTTCAGCAGTAGTAATGCCATCATTGGGAGTTATTTCCCAGTATCCATTATCAGTATTCTCAATTAAAAATGAGCCATTGCAATTGGTTGGGATGGTATCTCCATTTAAATTGTATCCCATTTGGGAATTGATCCATTCGTTTTTTAAGGATCCGCCATCAGTGGCTTCAGTGTATTCAATGGTCACAAACCTTTTATTGATTCCATTATTCGAAATGGGGTATAGGCCTGAATTTGGACCCGAGTTGGTGCCTATAAACCATCTTTTAAGAATTCCTTCAATGAATCCACTTTGATAATTTAAAGAGCCAATCTGAGCAGTTGAAGATCCAATTGAAATGGTATTACTAGATGTAATTATGTTTCCGGTTTGCATCGTTAATGTCTCTGAGATGACAAAATTGTCAAGTACATTTAAAGCTCCGCTTGCAGATACATTGTTAACAAGACTACCGATTACAGTAGAGGGGATATTTCCAATAGAAATTGATGAAGTGCTATTTGTAAATTCAATTGTACTTGTCGAGCTGTTGATTACTTTTGTGCCAGTGAGTTCGTAATGATCATTGAATGCGCTTGCTTTTAACTCGGTATAACCATTTAGCACAAGATTTCCTAGCCCATTAAAGACATCTGATTCCGATGAAAACCTTAAAGTTCCATCAATTATAACCGTGCCTGGGGTCCCGTTATCGTCATTGGTTCTGAATGTGGCATCCAGGGTAACATCAGCACCATTATTTATTGTAAGACTGCTCGTACCGTTTCCGCTACCAATCATTCTAAAAGATCCTGAACCGGAAATCAGTTGCGGGGCAGAACCGTTCATTTCTATTTCCAAATTATATGAATTATTTCCACCATCGGTACTCATAAAACCATTGTTTATAAAATCCCCACCGATTTGTATGGTGTTTGTGCCATTTTGAATCCAATTTATATTTCTTAAGCTTCCATTTGATTGAATGGTAAAGTTGTTTTGAATTGTAAGTGTTTTGTCACCAGAAATGCCGGGAGATAAGTTGGCATTTTCTTGAATTTCAACACTCGATACATTTGTGTTTTGATCAAAAATCAAACAATTATTGCTGCTAATTGATCCTTGGTAGGCTTTGACAATAATCTCAGCAGTCCCGTCGTTTGGTGGAATCACACCGCATTCCCAAGTGGCGGCGTCGGACCATGACAAATAACCGCTTCTGTAGTTAACTGTTGAATATCTGTTCGGAAAACCCGATTGATCCGTTGAAGTAATTTCTGTGGTTAGTGTCTCACCTATGGTAAGACCGTTAATAGCGCCCGTTCCTCCAGATCTTGTAATGTTTCCTGTTGATGCGCCATTTATTGCTCTGATTTCAAGACCAATTATGGTCATTTTATCATTTTTATTTTCTTGAGTACAGGCGTATTCGATAGTAACAATTGAAGCAGTACAAGTAAAGTTTGTCACGACGAGATTCCCCCCTGAATTAACTGTGGCAAAACCTGTACCTGCTCTAAATTCAAAATCACTTGGGGCTGACAATTCTAAAAGTTTTGGGTTCGACCCTGCAGCCGAAAAATCATCTCTTGCGTTTTCAATAATGATTATGTTTTCCAGTTGATGGTAATTTGAAGGGAACGAGCAAGCACCAAAATTTAAGCTGGGTTTTGATACTGTAACTTGGGAAAAACAATGATTTCCTGCAAATACAAAAAGTAAAGCAAAAAATATAAACAGGGTCAAGTCAAGACGTATTTGTCTGTTTTTCAATTTAGTAAAAGAGTTTAGCGTAGTTTAGGCGCTTTAGTTTTGACAAAATTACAAAATTAATAACACATCATTGCTATAGATGATCAGGTTTGAGCTCATTACTATATTTTACATTGAGTTCGTTATTTTCAATATCAAATAAATATATTGCGGCTGTATTGAAATTTTTATTTTTTTTAATCAAACGATTCCGTAATTTAGTAAACTATTAAATTGAAACTCTTATCATATGTATGGTCTTGTAAATAAAGCAATTAAGGATTTGGTGACTGATAATCATGGTGACGAAGCCTGGCAAAAGGTATGCGAAATCGCAGAATTCCATGAAGGAGACTTCATTAGTATGAGTCCTTATCCCGACAAATTAACCTTTACACTAGTCGGAGCTGTTGCTCAGGTCCTCAAAGCTGATGCTACGGATGTGTTAGAGGCATTTGGTGAATATTGGATTTTATATACAGCAGATCAGGGATATGGAAACTTAATGGATTTATCGGGAAAGACCTTTGTAGAATTCTTGGGAAATTTAGATATGCTTCATTATAGGATTGCCAATATGATGCCCGAATTGCGTCCTCCTATGTTTACCACGAGGAATGAAAAATCCAATTCAGTTGAATTAGAGTACAGGTCGCATCGCGAAGGTTTGGTTCCGATGTTGTATGGCTTGATTCGAGGCCTGGGTAAAAGATTTGACATGGTGGTTAAAGTTGAACAAATTGAAACGAGATCTTCAGAGGAGAACCCACACGTGTTTTTAATAACCTGGTAACCATTTCCGTTAAAAGATTTTTTTTATTTTCATGAAATTCACACATGACATTTTAAAGGTTAGCAAGGATCTTGACGAAATTGTTGAGCTTATTTCGGACATCTCCATGTCTGAAAAAGTCTTTCTCCATTATTTTAACGATAATAAATTTAGTTTGGTCTCAGCAATTGGAGCGTCTGATGATTTAAAAACGGGTTTATCAGGTAGGTTGAGCCAAGTTTTTGAAGAGGGTGAATTGGCTAGTGTTTTTAACGTAAAAGGAGTCAAATATCATTATTTCGGTATACCAATTCTTAGCAATGCTCAAAAAATGATTGGGGTATTGAGTTTTATGGGGCAAAAAAAATTGAACTTAGATCGCAAGCAAAACAAAACGCTGAAGGTGTTTTTAAAAAGCATTTTATTCGTTTTTGAAAAAGAGCAATTTTTCCTTAATAAGCGTTCTTGTTTAAATCAAATGCTTGAGCTCAATAATGGATTTTATTTCAAGGTTGATATTGATTCTGTGATTAGTGATATTGGCCCAAATTTTAAGACCTCTCTTCCGAATATCAAATTTGGGGACATATTAACAGATTCGATCATATTTGAACAAGATTTTGATATCAAGTCACAATTTGATTTAAAAGAGTTCAAAAACCAGATCTATTTTTTTATAGATAAACAGGACAAACAGCGGTATAAGTTTTCATTTTTGATTTATGAGGGTGAAATGATTATTTCAGCATCTCCTGTTATTAATACCAAATATACTTTAAGAAATTACAATTTGGTCTTAAATGATTTTTCAAAACATGATTACATTGCCGAATATATGTTTCTGCAACAGACATCGGAAAAGAGTTTGAAAGAAGCACGAGTCATTTCGGATAACTTGGTCAAAAGAAATGTTGAATTAAAGCAAGCTCAAAGAGAAATTGGTGGATTGTCAAAATTCCCATCTGAGAATCCAAATCCGATTCTTAGGTTTTCAAAAGAGTTGAAAGTTGTGTATAATAACCCATCGAGTTTAATTCATTTTAATAATGATTTTAAAATTCGTAATAAGGGTGTTTTTGATGAGGTGTTAAAAAGAAAGCTTCTTGAAGCCTTAAAAAACAAAAGTACAGAGTCCATTATTGAAAGCAGAAATGGCAGATTTTTTTCTTTAACCATTGTTTATGTTGAAGAAATGGAATATGTTAACATCTATGCTTCGAATATTACAAGCTTTATTTTAAAGGTAAATAAAAATGAAGACGAACTTATTCGTTTAAGAGACGAAATGGAAGAGCAAAAAGAGTTTTACGAGTTTATCCTAAATAATTTACCCGCAGATATTGCTGTTTTTGATACGAAACACAATTATGTATTTATCAATCCTAAAGGCATAAGGAATAAAAAAATCAGAAATTACATGATCGGTAAAAATGATTTTGATTATGCCAAGTTGAAAAATATATCTGACGTCAAGGCAATAGAGAGAAGAAAGCTTTTTAACTCAGTTTTAAGGAAGAAGGCTTCCTTGACTTGGCAGGATGAGTTTATTGATAAAAAAGGCGAAAGAGAGGTTGTTCAGCGTTCAATTGGCCCCCTGTTCGATGAGAAAGGCAAGGTAAAATACTTAATTGGGTATGGAGTGGATATTACTAAGCGTGTTCAAGCCGAAGAGGAAAATATACGGTTATCACTTGTTGCTAAAAACACGAATAATGGTGTCATCATGCTGGATAAAAATCGAAATATCATTTGGGCGAATAATGCGATTCTAAAAAGATCTGGCTATAAACTTCGAGAAGTAATTGGAAAAAAATCAGATTATTTTACTTTCCAAAATGCAGGGAATAACGCACTTGAAAAAGTAAGTAAAGCCATGGATAAAATGAAAAAAGTATCCGTGGAGTTGCGTCATGTGTCAAATAAAGGTAAAGAATACTGGGTGGATTTAAATGTTCAACCATTATATGAAGGTATAGATGTACACAGTGGTTATATGTTTGTTGAGTTTGATATTACAGATCGTAAAGAAAATGAAAACACCATTCAAGACCTGAATGTTAATCTTGAAAGACTTGTTCAGGAGAAAACTGCTAAGAATATTGAGCTTTCAAATTCTCTTCGAGATCAAGAAAAAATGGTCACTATTGGTGAACTCGCAGCAGGTGTAGCCCACGATCTAAACACTCCCTTGGGAGCTATAAAAAGTGGTGTTTCAAATGTTAAATACACGTTAGACAGTATATTTAAAGAGAACATGCGTTATTGCTCATTTGAGGAAATGCAATTTGCTTTAAAATATGCCGAAAAAAACACCTTTGGTTTATATGTAGGAGGTTTGCAGTTTAGAAAAGAAAGTGTTGCCTTTGAAGATTTTTTAATAAAAAGTCAATCTGGTCTAAAGCCTGAAGAGATTGGCGATATTGCAATGATGTTTGTTAAGAATCGAATTGAAACTGATGAAAAGGAGGTCATTGATTTTATTCTTAAGTCAGACAACACAAATCATCTTTTAAAATTACTTTTTGATTTTCAGATCATTTATTCATTTGTAAATACCATAGAGACTTCTGGAGATAAAGCCTCGCTTGTCGTCCAAGATTTAAGATCATTTATTCGTGAAAAAAGAAATACAGAAAAGGGCAAGGTGAACTTACATGATAATATAAAAACGGTCCTTAATATTTTTAGTCACAACATAAAAAACAATATTGAGCTTAATTTTGATGTAAATCAAAGCTTGATTATAATGGGTTATGATGTTCGTTTATTTCAATTATGGTCAAATTTGATTAAAAATTCCATTGAATGTATGGTGGAAATGACAGGAGTCAAGAAATTGAGTGTATATTCAGTAAAGAATACTAAAGCGAAATCAATAATTGTAGAAAATAATGGTCCAATAATCCCAAGTAATCAAATTGAAAAAATATTTGAGAAGTTTTACACCACAAAAGCACACTTAAGTGGTTCGGGGCTTGGCTTGAGTATTGTGAAAAATGTATTAGAGTTGCACAATGCAAAGGTTTTGGTTAATTCTAATGAAAAAAGGACACAATTTATAATAACATTTAAAAAAGAAAAATGAAAGAATTAAGATATGCAGTCATTTGTGTAGATGATGATCCAATGATATTGCAAGTCTTGGCGTTCCAATTGGATAAGATTTTAAATAACAAGAGTATACTCATCGAGTTTTACACGAATCCAAATGATGCATTGTCAGATATTGACATACTGATTGATGAGGACATTGATATCATTTTTGTTTTGGTAGATTATCAAATGCCTGAGATGACCGGAGCAGAACTGATAAGGAAAATTAAATCAAAGTATAAAGATTTGAATTGTCTAATGTTATCTGGACAAGCAAATTCTACTCAGGTTAGTGAACTTGAAAAAGATAATCTATTAGAGAAGTTTATTGAAAAACCATGGGACGAAGAAGATCTTCGAGATGCAATTGTTAAATTAATCGATGCCAAATCAATTTCGTAGTTAATTCATACAAAAACTGATAAATTATTTTAATGAAACAAAATAAAAATATTTTTGGAAATCAAATAGTTAAACCAATTATTTGGTCCTTCTTTCTACTTGTTTTTTCCAATAGTTTGCACTCCCAAATGAGTGCAAGACTCAATGCTTATGGGCACATTAATTTTGAATCTGTTTTCTCAGATACCACGTATTCCAATTTCAGTTTGGGAGAACAGGAGTTATTTATCAATGCCAAGTTCAATGATAATTTCTCGTTTTTAGGAGAGATTACTTTAAATTACTCTGGTCATGGCAATTACAGATTAAATATTGAAAGGCTCAGATTGAAGTATAATTATTACAAGAATCATTCGCTAATTATGGGGAAATTTCATACGCCTGTCAATTATTGGAATGACGTATATTATCATGCAAGATTGTTCTTCCCGACCATTGATCGTCCTTTAATGTTTTCGAAGTGGATTCCGGTTCATACTTTTGGGATGCGATTACAAGGACAAAATATTGGTAAAAACAATTTTGGTTATGATCTTTTAATAGGCAGCGGAATGGGCTCTGAAGATATACACAATGTTTTTAAGGAGACATCCATTACTGCCGCTGTTCATTGGAAGCCTACCGATGAAATGAGATTTGGGTTCAGTGGTTATCTTACTTCAATGGATGATGCATCTGAAATGGCAGCTCATAGTCATGGTGGTGGCGAGCATGAAATGAACATGTATTCCGGACCTCTAGATTTTCAGATGCTTAACGCTTCAATTGCCTATTTTGGTGAAAAGTGGGAAGTTCTAAATGAATTTAGTTTTAACCGAACGAAAACGGATACACTCGGTGTATCAAATAATATATCAAATTATACATATGTTGGCAGAAGGTTTCTAGAAAAGAATGTAGCTTTTACAGGATTTGATGTTTTATATACGGGTGAAAATGATCTTCATACGTACCCTTATGACAGAATGAAGTTTATTCTTGGTTATAAATATGAATATTCAGAAAGATTAAATGTAAAAGCACAGATAGAATATTATACAAATATTTATGATGATCACACTCATGATCATTCTATAGGGTCGAAGTACGAATTTAAAATCCAAATGTCATATGGTTTATAGATTGCGATACACCTTAATTATTTTATTATTCTTGGTCAACGGCTATGATCTCAATAGCCAAATTACTCTGAATGATTTTTCAATTGTAGTTATTGGGAACAATACCGGCACAAAAAAAATGAGTGAAACCACAATCAAACAATATTTTAAGGGTAAGTATAATAAATGGCCGAATAAAAAGAGGGTTATCGTTGCACTTGCGTCTTCTAAACATCCAAAAGTGGAATGGTATTCTAATTTATTGTTTAATAAATCGTTTTTTGCAGTTAAAAAATATTGGTATTCTTTGGTTTTTCAGGGCCGGAATGATGCACCGTATTTTTTCGCTTCAGATCAAGAGTTGATTGAATTTGTGAAATTGAACCCAGGTGCAATTGCTATTGTTGAAAAAAGCAGTAAAGTCCCAGAACATTTAAAGATCAAGTTAAATGAGTAAATTTTTCAACTCTTTCACTTTTAAAATATGGCTTCCTTTTACTGTTGCTCTGATTTTTATTATAGCTGTTTCTGCTTGGTATTACCCGCTAAAACAAGAGCAGTTTTTGCTAGAAAACAAGAGAGGGCAAGTACAGGAGCTGGCAAAAACAGTGGCAACAAGTTATGAGTTGGCTTTCACTGATTCTGATGAAACACAGGTTTTTAGGCGAGTTAAACAAATCATTGATTTTGCCAAAAACGACCATGACATAGACTACATACAGATTTATGAAAACGGAAAAATAGAGCACAAATTTTCTAAAGAAGGGGAGGGAGGTGAAAAGCAATTAAATAATGACACATATATTTATGAAGATTGGAAATTCAATTATATTAACAGTGAAGGATATAGGATAAATGGTTTCGTAAGGATTGCCATTTTAAAAGCGGGTATTGAAGATGAGATCTTTCAGATGAACTATCCGATTTACATGATTTTATTTGGCATTGCTTTATTTTTATCCGTTACATTCTATTTGTTGGCGGGCTGGCTGTCTCGACCAATTGTAAGACTGACACAATCCACTTTAGCGTTAAGTAAACAAGACTTTTCTACAAAGCTTCCAGAATACAGTGCTAATGACGAAATAGGTTCGTTAATTAAGTCGATCAACGAATTGAAAAACAACCTTATTGAACAGAAATCTAAAAATGATAAATTTGTTTTTGGCCTAGAGGAGTTGGTCGATAAAAGAGCAAAAGACTTAAGAGAGACTCAGGCTCAGATGGCTTTGGCTCAGAAAAATGCAAAATTTGGCACAATACGATATTCTTTTCTAGATGATTCTTGGACCAGTTCGGAAGAGTTCGATTTAATTTTGGGAGTAACTAAAAAGACGGTTAAAAACCTGAGTGGCTTACAATCATTATACAAAGAAGAGGAGGAGGGTTATTTAAATGGTATTTGGAATGAGATGATTTCTAAAAAAGAAAAGAATCACTCATCGGATTTCAAGTTAAAGAGATTTTCTGATGCTCAAGTTTTGACCTTGAATCAAGTAATAGAGATTAAATTTAAAGGGGACGAACCTGTGGAATTGATTGGTTCTATTCAGGACATCACGGAAAGGACGAAAATTCAAGAAGAGGTAGAACGCTTATCACATGTCGCTACTAAAACGACGAATTTGGTTGTTATTACAGATGTTCAAGAACGAATTGTTTGGGTAAATGACGCAACTGTGAAAATGACTGAGTATTCACGAGAGGAAATCATTGGCAAAACTCCAAGGATGTTTCAATCTGAAAAAACAGACCCAAAGACCAAATTATATATTCGCGAAAATCTAGCAAAAGGAAATATTATTAGTGAAGTCGAAATCTTAAATCAATCGAAAAGTGGCAGAGAATATTGGTTGAGTTTGAATATTGTACCTATAAATGATAATGATGATAATTTAACGGGTTATATAGCGATTGAGTCCGACCTTACAGATCACAAGAAGCAACTTCATTTAATCGAAGAAAAAGAAAAGAATTACAGGAGTCTTTTGGATAATTCAAGTGAAATGATTCACTCCTTAAATGAGGCAGGACAAATTAAATATGTAAATAGTGCTTGGCTAGAAAACATGGGGTTTAAAGACTTTAATGAAGTAGAAGGTCGACCCATTTTAGAATTTTTTACGGATGACACTTTGAAAGAGTTTAGTATAGTTATGCCTCAATTAATGAAAGGGGAACATGTAGAAGACTTAACTTGTGAATTTCTTGATAAAGGCGGAAGTGTAGTGGATATTAAGGGGAGGTCAAAACCAATTATGGTCGATGGTAAGTTTGCCGGGTCCGAGGCTTTTTTATTTAATGTCACATCCGTTTTAAAAACGGAGAGGGAACTCGTTAAGATGTCTGAATTTCAAAACCTTTTAATGCAGATTTCCACAGAATATATAAATGCTCCTATATCTGAGATAAATAATTTGATCAATCAATCTCTTTCTGATATTGCTGGATTTTCATCTGCCGATAGGGCATATGTATTTATATATAACTACGAGAAAGAAATCTGTTCGATTACTCATGAGTGGGTGGGTAGAGGGATCCCCTCTCAAATAAATGAATTGACCGAAATGCCCTTTTCTTCAGTTCCCTTTTCATTACAAAAACACAAAAAAGGTGATTTTGTAGAGTTTCCTGATGTATCTAAGGTACAAGACAAAAGAATCCATGCTGTATTAACTGAAGAAGGCATACAGAGCTTGATATCCATCCCAATGATGGATGGTGATGTTGCCATTGGTTTTATTGGTTTCGACATCATGAAGACGAAAAGGGAATTCAATTCTAATGAAAAAAACCTAATGCGTCTATACGCACAGATGATTGTGAATGTTTTTAATAGAATGAAATTCATTGAAGAACTCCAAAGCACTAAAGAGGCTTTATCTGATATAAATAAATCTCTAGAGAAAAAAGTTATTGAAAACACAAAAAAGAATATAGACTTGTCTCGTTCTATACTCGAACAAGAAAAACTAGTAACGATTGGTGAAATTTCTGCGGGTATTGCGCATGATTTAAATACGCCTTTAGGAACAATTAGAGTTGGATCTGATAATGTGAGTTATATCATTGATAAATTGTTTAGAGATGATCTTAATGGTTTTAGCAAGAACGAATTGATTGAGATTATAGATTATGTGAAGAAAAATAAAATCGAAATTTATGTTGGTGGTTTGCAAATGCGAAAAGAAAAGGAGAATATAAAAGAATTCTTATTCTCAAAATATCCTGATAGAAATGAAGAGGAATCAATGAAGTTCACTGATTTATTTGTCAAATGTAGGATTAATGAATCGCAAGATAAACTCATCGACAAACTCATCAACAAAAAGAATGGAATAGAATACCTAGAATTACTAAATCAAGTACAAATGGCGATTGCGCAGTTGGACACCATTAAAACATCAAGTGATAAAGCGGTCCGGGTTGTGCAAGACATGAGGGCGTTTATTAAAGGGGAAACGACGGTTGAAAGAAAAATGATTAATCTTCGAGAAAATATTTCTACAGTACTCGGTGTATTCAACTATGAAATCAATCTAAATGTGGATTTGAAATTTGAAGTTGATGAATCAATAGAATTTATGGGTTATGACATTAAGTTATTTCAATTGTGGTCAAATATTGTTAAAAATGCTCTTGAAGCTATGTCTGATCAGGAAGACAAATATTTTGGTGTGATAGCTGTACAAGAAGAAGGACAGATAAAAGTCACTTTTGAGAATAATGGCCCTGAAATACCCAAAGAGATCATTTCATCTATTTTTAATAAGTTTTATACTACAAAAGCGAAGAAGAGTGGTTCTGGTTTAGGTCTTAGTATTGTGAAAAATGTTTTGAGAGAACATAGAGCAAATATTAATATTGAGTCTTCAGATAAGATGACCAAATTTATAATTACTTTTGAAATATGACAGAATTTAAATATGCTGTAATTTGTGTTGATGACGATCCTTACATTCTTCAAATGTTGGGTTTTCAATTGTCCAAAATTATGGATCAAAAATGTACTTTAATAGAGTATTTTACCGATCCTAAGGTTGCTCTTGAAAATATTGACCAAATGGTATCAGAAAGCATAGACATTATTTTTGTTATTGTTGATTATCAAATGCCAAAAATGAATGGCGCGGACCTTATTCGTGCTGTTAAAACGAAATATGCTGATTTGCGTTGTGTGATGCTTTCAGGTCAGGCAAATACCTCATCTGTAAATTCGCTGAAAGAAGAAAATTTATTGGAGCAGTTTTTGGCCAAGCCTTGGGATGAATCGGAGCTATTCGATGCCCTTATTCCTCTTATTAATTCTCGTAAATAAAGAGTTTACATGAAAACAATTTTAATACTTGGAGCAGGGTTATCTGCTTCATCTATGATCAGATACTTATTGCAACATTGCGAAAAAGAAAACTGGAGATTAAGAATAGTAGATCGAGATAAAAATCGGATTCTATCTTTAATCAATAATAATCAGAATGCTGAGGCTCTTGATTTTGATGCTACAGTTTCAAGTGTTAGACTTGCTGAAATAGAAAATGCTGATTTAGTGATTTCCATGCTTCCAGCTCGTTTCCACGTTGAGGTTGCAGAGGATTGCATTACGGCAAGAAAAAATCTCATAACCCCTTCATATATTTCTCCTGAAATGAAAGCGTTAAACCAAAAAGCCATAGATGCTGGTGTAACGATTATGAATGAGATTGGTGTTGATCCTGGGATTGATCACATGAGTGCCATGAAAATTATTGATAAAATTAAAGATAACGGAGATACACTTCATAGTTTTAAGTCATTTTGTGGTGGACTCGTTGCCGAAGAACATGATAATAACCCTTGGAGGTATAAGTTTACTTGGAA
>Ga0206130_10005389_pt1 | contig 15140 bp, 7 predicted proteins | sample Helgoland_Spring_9_FD_148637 | JGI IMG/M metagenome (GOLD analysis project Ga0206130, IMG submission 148637) | Pelagic subsurface seawater microbial communities from Kabeltonne, Helgoland, North Sea - Helgoland_Spring_Bloom_20160512_1 | ecosystem: Environmental > Aquatic > Marine > Epipelagic ... | reverse complement strand
AATACTTCTTCCAGATGGCTCTGAAAGGCTTAATTTGACTGATACCTCTCCTTCATTCTCACCAACATCAATAGATGAAGCAGTAACCGTTGGGGTTACATCATTATCATATACAACAAATTTAGCAGTTCCATCGTCTATATAATCCGCGTTTGATGAGACAAGAATAATTTCAAATTCTTGATCATATTCATCCAACTCATCATCCTCGATAGGAATATTAATAAATCCTGAAGTTAACCCAGCCTCAATATTAACAACATCCTCATCAACGACTTGCCCTGAGGCTTTATCTATAACTTGGTATGTTACTTCTGTGTTAGTGGACGATGGATTTGAAAGGTTTATTTCAACCTGTCCATTTTGTGCAGACTCATCTGCAGCACCATCAAGAACAGCAATGTTAAGTGAGTCATTATCTCTTACTTGTACTTCTTGTACCTGCTCGCCAAGCACTGAGTGTGTTAAAACAAATTCAAAAACTTCACTTGCTTCTTTAATATCGTCATCAATCAAATCGATGAATATAGTTTTTGAAGTTTCGCCTGGTTTAAAAGTTATGTTACCTGAAATGTTATTAAAGTCGCTATCATCAGCTGAGCTGGCTCTAGTAAAGTATTGGTACTCAGCCTCAACCTCAGGTGCATTGTCTAAACTTACTGTAATTTGCGCTTGCTCGCCCTCAGTTGCTTGAGATACTTTTATTGAAGCTGTTTGATCAACATCATTGTCTAGAATTGTTATTGTTTCAGATGAACTTGGTAGCGTTGCATTTACAGGGTTGGATAGAGTTAAGGTAATAAGCTCATCATTTTCCCTTACGCTATCATCAATGATATCAAGAGGTATTGTTGCAGTTGATTGGCCTGAACTGAAATTTAATGTTCCACTGGAAGCTACAAAATCCTCACCAGCTGTTGCTGTTCTTCCAACAAACTGATAATCAACACTAATAGCTTCACTAGCACTAGATGTTAGTGATACTTGTATTTGCGGATCACTGCTTTCTTCAAATCTTCCTGAGTTAAACACGATACTGGTTATGTCATTATCGATAATTTGTATAGTTGCAGATCCGTCAGCTATGACACCATTAACAGGAGTACTTAATGCAAATCCTATAATTTCATCTTCCTCATCCAAAGAATCATCAATAATTGATACAGAAACAGTTTTACTTGTTTCACCTGCAGCAAATATCAATGTTCCTGATACTGGAGCATAGTCCACTAAAACAGATGCACTTCCAGAGTTTGTAGTTCTATAATCCACCTCTACAGAAGAAACTGGGGTGGCGCTTAAGGAAACAACCACAGATGCTATACCGCTATCCTCATCAACAGATATATCAGCGACAGAAATTCCTGCAATAGTAGTATTTATTAACTGCGTTTTATATGAAGATGAACCAACTTGCACATTTTGTGCGTTATTGAGAGTTAAGTTAATTACTTCAGTGGGCTCAATTAAGTTATCCTCAAGTGCAGTAACTGATATGGTCGCTGAGGCAGAGCCTGCTGGGATTAGTACTGATCCTGATGTTGCATCGACATCTGCGCTGCTGACACCGTCTATTTGATAATTAAAACTGATATCTTTTGCAGAAATACTTGATAAGTTAATCGTATAAACAGCATTATCACCTTCATTTACAGATAAAGAAGATGATACAGATATAGTCGGAGCCGCATCACTATCTTCTATTATTAAATTAGCACTTGATGAGGTAATAGTGGTATTAACTGGATTAAGAATATCTGCGCTAATAACCTCGTCATTCTCATCAAGGGTATCCCCAAGTAATGGAACTTCAACAATTTTTCTTGTTTGGCCAGGCTCAAAGGTTACTGTTTCTGACACACCTTGGTAATCTAGTCCATCAATAGCCGAACTATCTGATGTTCTAAAGTCAACTGAAATGGTTTGTGCAGATGGGCTTGTTAGTTCAATTATAGCCTGAACACTTCCAAAATCCTCAAGAGCTGAAGAACCAGTTATAGAAACTGTTGGTGGAAGATCATCATCTTCAATTAACACGCTAGCAGAAAAATTATTTGCACTTGAAGTAGCGTTTGTAAGTCTTCCAAGACCTACTGAGAAAGATTCATCGGACTCTTTAATATTATCATCAAGAATTGTTATCGATATCGTTTTTTCAGTTTGCCCTGGAGTAAATGTAAGCTGCCCATTAGCTGGAATAAAGTCTGTAATGGCAGATCCGTTACCTGAGGCTGAGGCTGAATAATCTACTGTTATTGTTTTTCCAGAAGCCGCATCAAGCTTCACCTGAACTTCTGCTGATCCATCTCCCTCAGATACTGTTGTATCTAAAATACTTACTTCAGGGGCATCATCGTTGTCATTTAATACAAGATTTACCGTCGTACTTTTAAGAGTTGCACCACTGACATTTGAAAGTATTAAATTAAATGCTTCTGAGTCCTCATCAATAAGATCATCAAGAGAATCGATGCTTACAGTAGCAATTTGATCACCTGCGGCAATAGTAACTAGTCCTGTTTTTGAAGAATAATCCTGTCCGGCAATTGCATCTTCGTTAGAAGTTGCATATTCAAATGTTACATTTTTTCCTGATTCAGCACTTAAGGTAAATGATACTGTTAAAGGCTGTCCCTCTGTTACTGAACTACTAAATGCAGATACCACAGGAGCTTCATCTTCATCTAGCAATAAGACATTAAGCGTTGTAAAACTAAGTTCAGCGTTAGAAGGATTATCAAATCTAACAGTAAGCCCTCTATTATCTTCGTCTAGCTCATTGTCGATAGTTTCTAAGGTTATAGATTTGCTTGACTCACCAGGTGCGAATGTTAGCTGCCCAGAATTAGATGTGTAATCCTTTCCTGATGTAGCTGTTCCGTCAACAGTTGCATAATTTACTGTTATAGGTAGTTCTGAAGTGTTAGATAATAGAACAGGTATAGTTAATGAAGAACCTTCATTTACACTTGCATCGTTAAAATAAATTGTTGGTGCGCCGTCGTCGTCAATAATGCCAATAGAGGCTGATGTATTAGAAGCGCTAACGTTAGTTAAATTTGATATAACAACATTGAATGACTCATTAGCCTCATCATTCTCATCTTGTGTAATTTCAAAGCTCTGTGTTATTGAAGTTTCACCAGAATCAATAGTTAACGTTTTGGTGAGGCTTGTGAAGTCAGCATTTGTAGCTGTGCTTTCTTCGGTAGCAACATCAAATGAAATTACTTTTTCAGAAACTGCAGAAATAGCAAATGATATAGTTGCTGTGCCAGCTCCTTCACTAACAGAAGTTCCAGCGAAACTTATTGTTGGAGCATCATCATTATCAATTATTGAAAAGTTAAATGATTCTGAAGTGGTAGATGCATTGACTAGGTTTGAGATAGATACATTAATGGCTTCGTCTGCTTCGTCAGTAGAATCATCAATAGTTGTAAGTGAGAGAGTTCTGCTGGTCTCTCCTGCGTTGATAGTTACAGCTTGGGAAAGAGATACATAATCAGAGCCTGCAGCAGCGTCGCTTGATGATGATAAAACATCAAATGTAATAGCTTTTTCTGATGGCGAGGATAAAGAGAATTCAATACTAACATCATCTCCCTCGAGCACATTGTTAGCAACTGAGCTAAGAATTGGAGCATTATCGTCATCAAGTATCGTTAATCCAAGCTCAGTAAGTTCTGAATCAACATTCTCTAATGAAGAAATTTCAACCAAAAAGAATTTATCTTCTTCATCTAAATTGTCGTTAATAGTTTCAACAGCTATTGATGCAGAAGTTTGTCCTGGAGCTATATCAACCTGTCCAGAGGCAAAAACAAAGTCTTTTCCAGCTAACGCTGTATTAGGAACAGTACTGTATAAGAAAGAAATAGGTTTAGCAGAAGCCGCATCAATGCTGAAATTTATTGTTGAAGTATCACCTTCATTAACTGTAATAGCTTGGCTAGATGTAGTTAGCGTAGGCGTATCATTGGTATCCGCTATTGTAATTAGTGAACTAGAAAGGCTACCAACAGTCGCATTATTAATATTGGTAAGGCTTACTAGGAGCCTTTCATCAAACTCATCTACCGCATCAGCTAATGCATTAACAGAAATAGTCGTTGAGTTACTTCCAGCATTAATAGTAGGAATAGTATAAGTGAGGCTTGAAACTGAATAATCTTCATCGCTAGTAGATTGATTAGTGATTTCAATATCAAAACTAGTTTCTAAAGCTGAGGCCCCTTCCAGCGTTACAGTTAAATCTTTTGATGAGTTTTCATCAATAGTTAATTGGCTTGTATCAGAGCTAAAAGATAGAACAGGAGCGGGATCATTATCAAGAATCGTAGCGGTTGCTGAAGCTATTGGGCCAGCACCACCATTATTAGATTCATATACTTCAAAAGCAAATGTTTCAGTTTCTTCATATACATCATCATCGATTACGGCTATTGCATAAGAATATGATAATGATTGAGCTGGAATTATTATTGTTTCAACTCTTTCAAATATGTCACCAGCCTTTGTAGCACCAACAAAAAGGCTTCTATCAGTATCCTGAGGTCCACTAAGTACTATTGTAAAAGCTGTTTCAGTAACGTTTTGACCTTCTCTAACAGTTATATCTGCAACACTTACTGTTGGAAGGGTTTCATTTTCATCTATAGTAACAAGTGTGGATGCAGACCCATCGCTAATTGTTCCATTGCTTGCATTGCTTAGAGTTAAAGTGAAAGAGTTCGCATTCTCACTGAATACCTCATTGTCGTTAACTGTAATATTTACTGATTTAGTAGTCTCTCCTGGCTCAAAAGTAATAACACCAGAGCTGGCTTCAAAAGCACTACTGCTTGAATTATCACTACTAGTTGCATAATTAACACTAATAGTTCTGCCTGATGCTTTATCAAGAGTTATATCTACCGCAACAGCTCCAACGCTTTCTGCAACATTGAAGTTAGCTGGAAGACTTATAACAGAAGCCTCATCATTATCTTCAATTAGAACACTTAGCACACCGTTTGGAGCAGAGTCAGAGCTTGCTATAACAGTATTTACAGGACTTAGAGCAATAACACTAAAGACCTCATCTATTTCATCAATAGCATCATCAATAGTTGAGAGCGTAATAACTTTACTGGTTTCACCAGGGGCAAAAGTAACAGTTTCGTTCAACGCGTTGAAGTCCTCTCCAGCAATTGCTTGCACATCTGTATTTTGAAGATTAACACTAACTGTTTTTCCAGACTCTGCAGCTAAAGTAATATTAATATTAAGAGTATCGCCTTCAACAATGTTATTACTACCAGAGATACGAATGCTTGGAGCATCATCATTATCTTCTATAGAAACAATTACGACACTTTCAGCTTCTTGAACCGCGCCTTGAGAAGCTCCAGATAGCGATACAGAGAAACTTTCTTCATCCTCGTCTAAACTATCTTCAATAATCGATACGCTAATAGTTTTTTCAGTTTCATTGGCTGCAAAGGTGACTGAATCGTTAACAGCAACATAATCCAGTCCTGCAAGGGCTGTTCCATCAGCGGTTGCATAATTAACCGTAATATCCATTTGGACTGGGTTAGTTTTAGTAATTGTTATAGAGGCCGTGCCATCTTCCTCTTTTACATTAGCTCCAGCTATTCCGAAAATAGGTGCATCATCATCATCATTAATTGTAATCGATGCAGTATCGTTAATCAGGTTGCCTAATGAGGTAGCGCCAAGCGTAAAATTAACATTAAAAGTTTCGTCAACCTCAAAAATGCCATCATCGATAATATCTAAACTAATGCTTTTATTTGTCTCGCTAGGTGCAAAAGTAATGGTACCGGTGGAGGCCGTGTAGTCACTTGCTGCCTCTGCAGTATCATCTGAGGTAGAGTAATTTAAGACAATCTCTTGATTGAAAGGATTTGATAGCTCCACAGATACTGATGCAGTTCCTGAGGATTCTGAGGCTGATGAGCTAGATATTGATATGTTAGGGATTCTTGGGCCATCATCATCACCAAATATTTCATCAATTAATAAAAATAAACCCGCTCCAGATAATATCTTTTGTATAAGATTAAGCTCAGAGTATATATTTGAAAGACGAATAATTGGGCCAGATGATGAATTCTTAGGATCTAACTCGCCTTTCTCTATTTTCTCTTCAATAATGTTCTTTTCTTCAATTAGACTAACTGCTCTTTCCTTGATATCAACCCTTGAAAGGTCTTCTAAATCTTGATTAAGATTTTCTAGTTGGGAATTGGAATATACCTTTTCTAAATCATAGATATTATCATCATATGTATATGATAAAAGCGATATAGACAGCAATACAGCTGACAGTAAAGTCAATTTAAATCTCATTATTGAGATATCCCTAAATTTTAGTAATATTACAGGTTAATAATAAACACATTTGATATAAATGTCATTAAAAGATAATGTAAATAATTTATATACAAACAGAATTATTTGAACAAAAGTTAATCTGTGTTTCTAATAGTAAGGCCTAAACCTTAAAAGTAAGTCATGTAAGGTATGCTTTCTATTCAATTTAGCACCTGGATCCTTGGTTAATGGCCTCCAAGTATAATTAATAAAGTTGCCATAAACTGGGATATTGAAAAAGACTCCTTTATCAAAAGTGCCCTCTCCAAATTGCTCAGACGTAACGTCAGTAAATGATGCAAAAACTCCGAATTCCATTCCATTTAAGTATTTTCGAGACATTTCAAAAGTAGTTCCTTTATCTCCTGCAAGGTACTCGCCGGTAGAGATTTTTAAATCAAAAGGGATGATATTTGTATTTCTATAGTAGTAGTTAATTGAGCTGATTGTATTTTTGTAATCCAAAGTACCAAATTTCATCATGTGGTCCCTTTTTTGAACATCAAAAACCTCAAAACCGATGCCGTAGTTAGACTCTTCTTTAAGATATAGGTATTCAAAACCATACCCCATAAACATATCTTCTAAAATGCCTGCTGTAAGCATGATGTGGTGGTTTTTTTTAGGCGTTAAATGGTAATCGAATTGGGCTCTTCCGATAATAATACCCTCATCAATATTTCTAAGATAATCTTTAACATCAGACCTAACTTGGGCTGGATAGGTATCTTTAGGAGGTATCGTTAAATCATCAAAGTTATCATCAATTGAAAACTTTAAATTTGAGGTAAAGAAGAAGTTATCTCTAATAATGTACTCGCTATCGTTCTCTAATAAAAGAGACCATTTAAAAAACCCTTCTCTTGCAGCAAAAAAAGGTCTTATTTTAAAGTTAGTATTTGTATTAAATCTTTGTGAAGTATCTCTTTGGTATATCAACTCTGCATTTCTTTTTGACTCTTCGTCAATCTCAGACACGCCTTTCAAGCTTGCAACTTTTAGTTCTTTTTTTATTTTTTTATCAATACCAGCATCATAAGCAGAAAAATCAATGATCTGTTCTACAATATCTAGATTAGGATGAGTAAACTGAGTAAGTTCAAGACCAATAAAGTCAGGAGTTTCTATAATACTATCAACTCCTATGCTATTTGCATTTAGGTTTTTTATTAATTTTGTATATTTATTATCTCCCTCTTTAGGATAAGCTTTTTCCGGCTTAAAATTTTTGGCTTTGGCTAATGGATTGTTCTTATAGATAAACTTGAGTGATGTATAGTTACCTCTCTCACTTGAAAAACCTATTGTAAAATTATCACTAAAAGTATATTCAACGCCATAGGAAAGGTCTTCTTTAGGTAATTCATAGCCTACCTTCCCAGGGGTTTGTGTAATGTCGTATTCAAGTTTGAAGAGTAAATTTGAGTTAACTGAATGAGATAAACCAAAGAATGGTGATGCTGTTTTTCCAGAAAAATAACGACCTGGCTGAAACTGCCCACCTTTGTCTTCAGTTAATGTTGGTCTATTATTAAACCCATCATATAAATAACCTAATGGGTTTTTAAAGCTATTACTTGATCCGTTTAGTGTTCCCCAACCAATACCAAAATGAAAATCAGTTCTATTGATACCATAACTACCAACTATGTATTCTGAGCTATAGTAACCCGTTCCAGCAATATCATTAATACCAACTGCAATAGCTGGCCATAAGCCCTCTTCTTTAACTCTAAATTTAAAATTAAACCCTTTATCTTTATAGTCTTGCTGGCAAACAGGATCAAAGCTTTGGTTGCAATATGGCTTTCCTTGGATATTGGTATAAAAAAATGAGGCTTCCATCCAATCGTATGGAAAAGAGGTCATAGTTATTTTTTGATCTGGGGTGCCATCATAAAAAGTAATACCATGAGAAGCTTCATTATAAAACCTTGCGCTTGGCATGTTAATTAAACCAATTACGCCATGATTATTAAATGAATTAAAATCAAAACTATCTGAATATAGGTCTTGAACAATAAAAACTAAAACTGCAAGTATGGAAAGATAACTCCTCACCTGAAAGATTAATTGCTATTAGATAAAGTTTCTAATGCAGCCGCAGAAAATGCTAAATCTGAAAGAATTGTGGTGATTGGAATTAAAGCCTCTATACCAGCATTATTGCTAATTATCTTTCTTGGAACGATAATAGTATCTCCTGGTTCAAGCTTAATGTTTTTTGTAAATATATTTCTTTTTTCTCTCTCTATTAATCCATTTGCTTTTATAACATAGACCTTTCTTTTGTCTGCATAATCTTGGTAGCCTCCTGATTTTTCTATTGCAGACCTCACGGTAATCCTTTTGTTATATTCAAAAGCAATTGGGTTTAAAACCTCTCCTAGAACATTGATAACATTTGGGTTTTTTGGCACAAATATTGAGTCCCCATCTAATAAGATTGTGTTAATAGCAGACAAAGATTGTGGTGAAAAATCTCCAGCAACCCTACCAAGGTTTTCTGGCTCTATTGTTTGTGAAAGTGCTGTAAGAATATTAATATCAATATTATCTCCTTTTTGTGCTCTAGAAAGTAAAGCTTTATTTAAATCTTCTTTAGATTTTTGAATAGATTGTCTTTGGCGACTTCTAACACTCTCTCTAGTAAATATAATTCCATCTAAGAAGGCTTCACGCTTAAACCCACCAATTAATGCGTATAAGTCATTGACTGTACTATCAGATTTCATAGTATAAACATCTGGAAAATCAACAGCTCCTCCAATGGAAACTTGAATCAAATCATTTACAGGCGATCTAAATGACACAGTATTAAATTTTTTTGCAATAAATTGCATATTTTTATAATTATCTTTAATAACAATATTATCAAGTGGGCTTATATAGGTTGCCTCAGGCTCAACATCACTCATATCAAGCCCCAGGTAGTCAACAAAAGATTTCACATCAAATGATCCAAAAATTGGGAGTTTATATGTAGCTTGTTTATGCTTTATTGTTAAATCATAATCAGCTATTAAATTTTTTGACATTGTGTTAACTGTAAATTCTCTTGAATTAATATTGGCAAAATATAGTTTAGAGTTTGGCAAAACTTTTATAGAACGATATGTATTGGGGTCTTTAAGATTAAATAGAGTAGTTGATTTTATTAAATTGTTTTCATCAAACTGTTCTAGAACAGCAAGCCAAGGATAAACATCTATAAATTCAAGAATACTGATTATTTCTTCTAGAGTTTCGTTATTGGTGATTGGATAAAACCCTGGTTCCTTTATTGCACCTTGAATAAGTATATTAGGGTTGCTTTTAACAACATAAGGATTGACATTAACACTTTCAATATCTACTAGACTAGACTCTAAACTGCTAACATTTATAGTCTTTAATGATGATGACATTAGGTCTAGAGCTCTTAAACTGATAGCAGATTTATTAGCTAATTTATTAAAACCAAGAGCAAAACTAATCAGATCGCCCAGTGTTTCATTTTCAAGCATTTCATAGGTTGCAGGACGTTTAACTTGACCAGTTATATCTATAAAATGCTTGGCTGAATCAATAATAATAACATCACCAGATTCAATTGTTATGTCATCTGATCTGTCACCATTTATTAAAAGCTTATAAAGATCAAATGAATATGTCTTGCCATTATTCCTTACCAGCCTAATATTCCTCAATGTTCCAATTTCAAGAATGCCTCCAGAATAACCAAGCGAACTAGATATAGTGCTAAAAGGATTAACTAGATAAGTTCCTGGTGTTTTTACAGCTCCAACAATCGTAATTTTTTTTGCAGAAAGATTCTTTAAAGATAAGTCTATTTGCACGCCAATGTATGACTGATTGATAAGGTTTTTTAGTTTTGTTTTTACTTCCTGAAAAGTCTCACCGACAACATAAATAGAACCAAGCTCAGGAAATAAAATAGTACCATCCAAATTCACATTAAGATCAAATATTGCTTTCTTTGAGCCAGTTAATATTATGGTTAACTGATCATTTAAGGATATTTTATAATCATTGGGTAGGGGTAAATCCCCAACTGCAGAAATGGAGGTTGGAGTAGTAGAGATAAAATTATAACCATACTTAGTGCTGATAGACTTATTGATGGTGTCATTTGATGAGGCCTTCACTGTACTTTCTTTAATTACAGATTGGGGCTGTGAAATAAATTTATTTTTAGCTAGCTCATTTTTTGCCATTTCTACCTGAGCCGAGGAAAGGCCTTTCAATAATAAGGGATCTATTTCTTGGCCATATGAATTAAAACTTAAAAGTAAAGTTAATGGTAATAAAGTAATTGCTAAAAATTTTTTCATTTTTCAAGTTATTTAATTAATTATATATTGTGTTTTGATAAAAAGTTAATTTTATGTCTTATTTAATTACATTCCTGGAATAGAGACGCCATCAATCTTAAGTATAGGGCTTAAAATTTCATTTACTTTTGTATTGATCTCTATGTCAGATAAAGTCTTAAGATAAGACTGAAAAATAAACCTATAGCCTAATTTTATTATTTTTCTTTTATCATCTTTATAGTAGTCAAATATAAATGAGTTTTTAATGATTTCGTCTGAAATATCATTTAGCATATCTATAATTTCATGAACAATCTGCAAGTCCTCAATGACAAATGAAAAATCTCTTGAACTTGATGGATATTCTGAAATTGGTTTATAGTTAATAAAATCTATAGCTTTATGTTTAATGCTAAGCTTTTCAAAAAAACTCATTGGTATGTCTTCTAGAGGAATTTCAACATAAAAAATTTTATCTTTCTTCTTTGTATTAAGGCTGCTTCTAGAGACCTCAATTATCTCAAATATGTCTTCATCACGATTTTCATTCAAAATACTATTGAGATATTTTTGATCAAGTTTTTTTGAAAAATCATTATAGTTGTGGCCTTGTCTCCCACTGATTATTAGTCCTAGTTTTTTTTGTTGTTTTATTTCTTTGTCTTTTGTATAAATATCGCTGATTTCGAAGAGCTTTATAGAATCTTTTTGTCTTCGTTCATTGTATAGAAGGTTTTCAATAAGAGAGTCCTTGAGGGATATCCGAAAATTATTTCTATTTGAATCAAGTGGATTATCTATATTTATAGATTCTTTTGCATTATTAGATGTAAATGGAAAATTAATAACTTCACAAAAACCATTTTTAATAAGAAGCGATTCTAATTTTGCTACTTTCCCTTCATGATTATTAGTAATTTTTTGAAGGTTGATTGGGGTGCTTTTAATATTGTTATAACCTATAACTCTTGCAATCTCTTCGGCAAGATCGTTGTTTGTTTTAATATCATGTCTATAGGAAGGCACTTTTATTTCATCCAAAATATCAAAACCAAGACCCTTTAGATGTTTTAAGTATTCATCTTTATTAAGAGAAGTTCCCAAAATTTTATTTATTTTATTAACATCTATTGGGATGTTGAGATCTTCATTATGGGCTTCACCAAGCGATTTAAATCTTATTGATTTTATTTTTGCATGATCTTGTACAATTTTTGTAAATCTTCTTAAGACCATTTCTTGTGATGCAATATCAACACCTCTTTCAAACTTGTGAGCAGCATCTGAAATTAGGTTATATTTGACAGATTTTCCAATAATAGATTCTGGATTAAAGTACGCGCATTCAACTAGCACCTTTTTTGTCTTATTTGAGCATGCGGTTGATGCTCCCCCCATAACGCCTGCTAAGCTGATAATCTCATCATCGATGGAAAATACACAGTTTCTGCCTTTTAAAGCAACTTCAGAGTTTAATAGTGTTTTAAAGGTGCTATTACATTCTTTATTTTCAAAGATCAGTTTAGCTTTAATAGAATCTGCGTCAAAGCAATGAGTTGGTTGACCTAGCTCATAAGAAATATAATTAGAGATATCTGTAAATAAGTTGGTTTTGTTACCGCCTATAGTATTAAAAAAATTTTCTAAATATGATTTATATTCAACATTACTATCTTCCATTTCAATTTCTAAGAAAGAGATTTTGGGACAATCCTCTGGTGAAAGATTTTCAAAATTAATCTCAAGAGGCTCAATATCATCATTAAATAATTCAATAGAATTAGATTTTCCATAAAAAACTGCAAGGTCTCTTGCTAGCCCAATTAAAGAAAGACAGTCGCCTCTATTTGGTGTTAACTCCATGTCAAATATATCACCGCTGATCTCATGCTCGTGACCAAGTTGAAAAAGCTTTTGTGATAGATCTTCTTTGGAAGGTTTCTCAGATAAGAAGTTTATTAAATCCTGATAATTTATTTTCATTTGAACTGTGCAAGAAAATCTAAATTTGATTTATAAAATTCCCTAATATCATTTACACCATATTTAAGCATAGCTATTCTTTCCACACCCAAACCAAAAGCCAAACCACTGTATTTATTAGAGTCTATATTGCAATTCTCTAATACTATAGGGTTTACAACCCCGCAGCCGAGTATTTCAAGCCACTTACCGCTTTCTGAAAGTATATCTACTTCAGCCGAAGGTTCTGTAAATGGGAAATAAGATGGTCTAAACCTAATTTCAACATTATTGCCAAATAATTCATGAAGAATTTGATGTATGAGATGCTTTAAATTAGCGAAAGTAACATTCTCATCAACATAGATTCCTTCTACCTGATGAAACATAGGAAGATGTGTCGCGTCATCATCCTTTCTGTAAACTTTACCTGCTGAGGTGAATGCCATTGGTGGCTTGCTCTCAAGCATGCTTCTTATTTGGACTGGAGAAGTATGAGTTCTTAAAACATTTTTTTTACCTTCAGCATAAAAGGTATCATGCATTTGCCTGGCTGGATGAGAATTTTTAATGTTCAACATATCAAAATTGAATTCCTCAGTTTCAATTTCAGGTCCATGAACTTCTTCAAAACCAATATCAGCCAGAAGTTTTAAAAGGTAATCTTTTGTTTGATTAATAGGATGATGACTACCCAGCGCCTTAGAAATACTTATTAAATTTATATTGTCTAAATCAGACATTGTAAACTTAGTTTACAGCTGATTTAACAATCTTCTCAAATGTTGAAGCATCATTTATTGCAAGATCTGAAAGAATCTTTCTATCAAGTAATATATTACTTTTAGAGAGTCCATTTACAAGAACTGAATACGATACACCTAAAGCTCTTGAGCCTGCATTAATACGTGCTATCCATAATGTCCTAAATTCTCTTTTTCTATTTTTTCTGTCTCTAAAGGCATACTGGAGAGCTTTTATATTAGACTGCTTTGCAGTCTTATAAAGTCTGCTTCTAGCTCCATAATGGCCTTTTGTGGAACTTAAAACTTTCTTATGCTTACCTTTTGCTGTTACTGATTTTGTTACTCTTGGCATATTATCTATTAATTAGCTTAGAGGCCATCTTAAGTACGATGCCTGAAAGTTTATTTAATCCTCTGTTATGTCTTTTTCGTTTTGTAGACTGTTTAGTAAGAATATGGTTTCTGTGAGCACTTTTGCTTTTTACAGATGACCCTGTTTTCTTAAAACGCTTGGCTGCTCCAGAATGTGTTTTTAATTTATATCCCATGTTTTACTCTAAAAATTAACTATTTATTCTTTTTCAAAGGCGATAAAACCATTAGCAACTGTCTTCCCTCAAGTGATGGCTCTTGGTCCACTTGAGCTATTTCTTCCAGCTCGTCCTTGAGTCTGGTTAAAAGTTCAAGGCCAAGATTGCTATTAAGAATCTCTCTCCCTCTAAATCGGACGCTTATTTTAGTCTTATCTCCGTCAAGAATAAAGCTTTTTATTTTTTTTAATTTAATATTGTAATCACCTATGTCAGTAGAGGGCCTAAATTTTATTTCCTTTACAGATGTTCTTTTGACCTTGGCCTTAGAAGATGAGATGCTTTTCTTTTTAGCAAACACATGTTTACCATAGTCCATAAGCTTGCAAACAACTGGGTCTGATCCAGGCGGTGAAACTTGAACTAGGTCTAATTCGGACTCTTGAGCTTGTTTCAATGCATCTCTGAGGTCAATTAAACCATGCTTTTCTCCCTCTTGTCCGATGAGCATAACTTTATCTGCTTTAATTTTTTGATTTATAGGGACTGTATTTTTTTTATTAATAGCTATGATTATTTTCCGGTGTGGTTAGTTAATTGAAGATGAATTTTTTAATTCTAACATAGTTCATGAGGAGTGATTCTATAACAAAAGGCACCTTATTAAAACAAATTTATGGCTCTAAAATTAAATGATTCCAAGTGGATTTATCTTTTTTAAAGAAATTTCTTTTATTTAGTCGAAACTCATTGCCCTCCCAAAATTCCATTTCAAATGGAGTAAAAGAATATCCTCCCCAATGTTCTGGACATTCTTTTAAATTATTACATTCCAATGAGCTTAGATATTTTAATTTTACCTCATCATAACTATCTATTGGTTTAGATTGTGAAGATGAAATTGCAAGCGCATTTTTTTCTACAGACCTTTTAGCGAAGTATTTTTTATTAAATTCTCTTGTGGTCTTTTTTATATGGGCTTTCATTCTAATTTGTGTGTTAGATGAATTCCAGTAAATGGTTGCTGCAATTTGATCATGAGAAGAAAATTCTGAAGCTTTGGTAGATTCATAATTTGAGAAAAAAATAAAATCTTTATCATTTATAAATTTTAAATTAACAAACCTTGAATTAACTTGGCGAGATACTGCAGAATATGAACAAATATTCATTGCTTCTATTGATTTTTGGTTTTTATTCAAAGC
>Ga0206130_10005387_pt1 | contig 15142 bp, 13 predicted proteins | sample Helgoland_Spring_9_FD_148637 | JGI IMG/M metagenome (GOLD analysis project Ga0206130, IMG submission 148637) | Pelagic subsurface seawater microbial communities from Kabeltonne, Helgoland, North Sea - Helgoland_Spring_Bloom_20160512_1 | ecosystem: Environmental > Aquatic > Marine > Epipelagic ... | reverse complement strand
CGATGGAATTGATGGAGCCCCTGGAGCAGACGGAATTGACGGAGCACCTGGAGCAGACGGAATTGATGGAGCCCCCGGAGCAGATGGTGTAGACGGAGCGCCTGGAGTAGATGGAATTGACGGAGCACCTGGAGCAGATGGTATTGACGGAGCCCCCGGAGCAGATGGTATTGACGGAGCCCCCGGAGCAGACGGAATTGACGGAGCGCCTGGAGTAGATGGAGTTGATGGGAGTTTTAGTGTTACGGGTGCATCTGGCCAAACCATTCGGCATAATGGTACAGATTGGGTTGCTAATAGTTTCTTATTTAACAATGGAACTAATATTGGTGTTGGGACCTCATCTCCGTCATCTAAATTACATGTTAATGGCGGTGACCTAAGGTTAGCGAAAACAGATGGTCATTATACACATACCATATCATCTTACAATAATTCCAATTCTTTATGGGTCATTTCTAATAGTGCTACTGTTCCATCCTTGGTCAATCCATCTCTGGTATTAGGGGACAGGCAGCTGTGGGATAGATCCCTAGAATTTAGGTACGAATTAAATGGAACAAATCTTGATTCTCTTGGTAATTTAAAGATTGGTCAAATTCAAAAAAATGGATCAGGATATAGTCATGGTGAAACTCAATTGTATACCTCAGGTTCTCCTCGATTAACAATCAGTAAATTGGGAAATATTGGTATCGGGGATGTTACTCCAGAAAACAAATTGGATGTTGAATTTGGCACTATTACAACTGGAGATCAAGTAGTTGGTAGAACAAACTTTATTCATGGATCTGGAACTGGAACTGCAAACGTAACTTCCTTTCAAGGAAGCGCAAGGACTAATTCATGGAATGGTACCGCTAATTTAATTGGTTTGCACGGCCTGGCAGAAAATGTTGCAAGTGGTGGTTCAATGACTGCAACTATTACCGGTGTAAGAGGCGAGTCTATAGGTTCTACTGAGGGAACCTCGACTTCTATAGGTGGTTTTTTTACGGCATCTGGATCTGATAATAATTATGCCTTGCAAACAGACTTAGGTACAATTAGATTTGGTGATTTATCAGGATTAGGAAATAGAATGGTAATAGCTGATGCTAATGGAGATCTTTTAACGCAAGCAATACCAGTAACCTCAGACGATCAAAATTTAACAGGTGCTAGCTTATCAGGAACTACATTGCAAATTGATATTGAAGATGGATCATCGGCTAGTGTAAATTTATCTTCACTGCAGGATGGAACAGGTACAGACAATCAAACAGCTTCAGAAGTTAGCTATTCTAATACGAGTTCTGGTCTTACAGCATCTACCGTACAAGGAGCAATAGATGAAATTAACACAAATACATCATCAACCTTTTGGAGCAGAGATGCTACTAATGGAGAAACCTATCCATCAAATATCTCCGACCAAATTGGTATTGGAACAACGGATCCATCTGCTCAACTGGATATTCATGGAACAGGAGCACTTATCCAAATGCAAAATACCACATCGAATCATCAATGGGAATGGTATACAAGTGGTTCTGTAGGAAATGATGGCATAGGACTTTATGACAGAACGAATAGCAGCTATCGGATAGCTATAAATGATGATGGTAATTTAGGTTTGGGAACAACTGCACCCACTACAAAATTTCATGTTTACGATAATACCAATATTACACCATCTACAAGTGCTGATGGAGCATTTCGCATTCAAGGGTCCAGTACTTCTTTAACTATGGGTCAAAACACTAACTATAATTGGATTCAGACATGGTCCAGTAAACCTTTAGCTATTAACCCAATCGGAAATAATGTGGGAGTTGGTACGGCTAGTCCATCGGAGAAGTTAAATGTTAATGGTAATATAAAAGTCGATAATGGCCATTTAAATGTTGGTGGGACCTCAACATCTACTACAAGATACGGAGTTAAAGAAATTTACAGAGATGAAACTTGGACGATTGAGGATGAGTATCAGGCGGTTCGAATGTATGAAGACCCAAGTGGAAATTTCGCATCAATTGAAAGGCCAACTGGTGCTAGTAGTTTCACCATATATAGGGTAGAATATGATGTTACGGGCCTAACAACTGATGCAGATGAAGAACAATGGTTTAAACTTCAAGTTGGTGGAAGCACTTGTGATAGTCAAGCATCTACTGGAGTTGCTTGGGGGTCAAATTGTGGAGGGGGAAATGCTTTTGGAAGAACATCTCCTATGGCAGATTATGGATGGATTGGTGATGACAATGCAGCATTTAACATAAATGAAACCGTTGAAACGAACGAAACATTTACAGATAGTAGTTATGATTTGTTTTTATATGGAGCTGATGAAAATGCTGGTGCTGGGCAAGTTGAAACAAGCTCTATTAGGGTTAAAATCTATTATTCGTATAGTGTGTCGGCTCAGGATGGAGATATAGTTGCTGGAGGAAGAATATACGCAAATTCAACTCAGTCGGTTGGAGATGTTGCAGAGTATTTTCCTATAAATGAAGGTGTGGAGATTGGTCATATAATTGCCTCTGAACCAGGTAAGTCAAATTACTACAAATTAGCAGATGATCCGTATTGCAATCATTTGGTAGGTGTTATATCCAATGAGCCATCTGTTGTTTTAAATGACCCGAGTGTAGGTCCTCCAGTAGGCTTAACAGGAAGAGTTAATGTTAAACTTGTTGACAGCGAAAATTTAATAAAGTCAGGAGATTTCATTACTAGCTCTAATCAAAAGGGGTTGGGGCAAATAGCATGTAAGGAAGGTCCTGTAATTGGATATGCCGTCAGAAATCAAAAATTAGGAGAAGATTTTGTTGAGATTTTGTTGCAGCCTGGTAGATATTATAAACCTTCTAAACGAACTGGTGAGCAAACTATAAAAGCAGAATTAAAGGCAAATTATTCTGAGTTAGAAAATAGATTAAAAGAACTTGAAAATATAATACAACAACTTACAATAAAGGAATAGCAAAAAACTTTCATATTAAATTTTTGTTGTTATTGATTAGTACACATTGCAGTTGACCAAGTTATGATCCGTCTTTGGTGGAACTCTATTTTTAATCCCAATTAAGATGCAACCTTCTGGTTTAATCGCATATTGGCATAAAGGGCAATACAAATTATACATTACAACATGTTGTGAGTTGTAATAGTTTCCCAAGCTGTAAATAATTGAATTACAAATGTCTTAAAATGCCATTTTCAAAAAGTGCTAAAGCGGAGGTTCTAACACCTGCAGTTGCTAAAGCATCATTTGTCCATGTGTTGCAAGTTTTAAATAGGTAGTAGCTACCTTCAGCTTCATAAAAGTTGTCCACAGAAGTGTATCCCACATTAGGAATTAATTGTGGCCTCATGTCTGGGTTTATCACAAATGATTCCTTGATAAATCCAATTAATTCAGTGTATTTCTTTCTTGTGATTTTGCATCTTTTAATGCTTTCCCTTTCAATGGGTTTTCTCAGGAAATAAGTCACATGCATAGCGGTTGAACTTGGTAGAAAAGCAGCATTGATAGCTGTTGAAGCTTTGAGGTCGCTCCAAGCTGGAGTGTCTAGAAAAAAGCCTTTGTCACCCCATCCAATGGATATGAATTGCGGTTTTTGATTGATTCCTCTGAAGGTTTTTGTATCAATAAAATCAGTCCAATTAATTTGTGTTGTTTCAACTGGCAGACATATATCTGTATGAACACCATTGGAAATGATGAATATTTCAATTTCCCCATTTTCTGGGTTATAGTCTGTATTAATTGGTAAGGATGCTCCTATAAGTGCAATTGTCAAATAGGTACATAAAAGTAGGATTAAAATCTCCAAAGAGTAGAATAAAAATATAGCAACTTTAGTAATATACTTCATATTATCCAATATATACAAAATACATATTCATGAATGTTAAACCTTGTTAATAATTTCTCGAAAAGGATGTTGTAATTTTAGAAAGCCAGAAGTTGATTATTTTAGACATTTACTACATTTAGGGTTGGGTAGATGTAACCGTGTTTTTTTATATCCGTATTTTTCGAATATGTTTTTCCTTTATTTATCTTAAAAAAAATGCTTATATGTGTTAAAATACGTACTTTACAGGGGTGTACGTAGATAATGTAAAAGATATCATTCATTTATTGAATAACGACGATAAAAAAGAGTTTAGATCTTTTATTAATCGTCAGAGAAATAGAAAGAATCGAAAGGATTTAGAGCTATTTGAAATTTTGTGTGAAACGGAATCTTATCCAGCAAAAGAAATAGTAAAGCGACTTTATGACGATTTAAACATGAATGCATATCACTCTATTCGAAAACGATTGTTAAAGCATTTAACAGATTTTATAGTTGTTAAACGAATTGATGAGGATACTACATCATCATCTTCAATAATGGGGTTGCTAACATTGTCTAGGTTTTTATTCGAAAATGATAACGATAGGTTAGGTTGGATATACTTAATTAAAAGTGAACAATTGGCCATTAATAATGAGCAATTTGATTTATTGGATAATATTTTGAATGTTCAAATAGAAAATGCAAATAGTGATTATGCTCCTAAGATTGATCAAATTATTGAAAAATGGAAGACTAATAAAAGCTTGGCGGATGAGGACGAACGTGCAAATATCGCTAATGCAATATTGCAAATTAAATTAGACGAGTATCGTATACATGGCAAACCTATTGAAATACAGAAAGAGGTAACGAAAGTGATGTATGAATATGATTTGTACAATGCAGCATTAGAAAGACCGAAAATCATCCATAATTTACTAGCAATTGTCAGAGGTTCTGTTCTCGCGAAAAAAGAATATTATAAATTCGAGCCTTTGGTTATAGAGAGCTTTAATCAAATTGAAAATAGTGTTGGTTTCAAGAAAAAAGATTATTTCTATAAACTAAATATATTGTACATGATAGCACATATCTTGTATCGAAATAAAAAATTTAAGGAGTCTTTAGAGTATTTGATGTTATTTAAAAAGGAAATAACAAAGTACGCTAAATCTTATTCTCGTAAATTTTACCCTAGGTATTTATTGCTATACGCTACTGTTCAGAATATAGAAGGTAACGTTGAAGAATCCATACGTGTTATTGAAGAAGCTCTTTCCGTAAATAAAGATATCCTATCAATCCAAGATGTATTGAATATGAAAATCAATTTGGGAGTCTATTATTTTGAGCTTGAAAAATATAAAGAATCAAATAAGATTATTTACTCGATAGAAAATAGTGATAAATGGCTTGAGAAAAAAATGGGTAAAGAGTGGGTTTTGCGTAAGAATTTAGGTGAGATATTGAATTTGTATGAAAGAGGTAATGTCGAAATTGCAATGAATCGAATTAAATCATTTGAGAAACAGCATGCAACATTACTAAAACTTCCTATTTACAGCAGGGTAGGAACATTTCTTAAGTTTATCAGAGTGTGTATAGATGAACCTTATTGGGTATCTTCAAAAGAATTTAACGCTCGCGTTAATGAGACCTTAGAGCGTTGGCCAATAGATCAAGAAGATTTGATAGCTTCCTCTTTTTATTGTTGGCTGAAAGCTAAAATGCTGAAGAAGCCATTTTACTATGTAATGGTAGAAACTTTGCAAGGAAGATTGTAATAATTAGCCCATTGAGTGATAAACGCTTTGAACGTCTTCATCATCTTCAAATTTTTCTAACAATTTTTCAATTTCCACTTCTTGCTCTTTTGTCAGTTTGGTTGTGTTATTTGGTATTCTTTCAAACCCGGACGATAGAATTTCATATTCTTTATTTTCCAGCTCTTTTTGGAGTGATCCAAAATTTTCGAAAGAACCATAAATCATAATATTCTCATCTTCTTCAAATACATCTTCAGCACCATGATCAATCAATTCAAATTCTAGTTCTTCTAAATCGAGTTCTCCTTTAGGAATACTGAAGTGACAATTTTTTTCAAACATGAACTCTACAGACCCTGATGTACCCATATTACCTCCGTTATGCGTGAAATAATTCCGCATACTCGCCACTGTTCGGTTGTTGTTGTCTGTTGCTGTTTCTATTAGGATTGCAATTCCGTAAGGACCGTAACCTTCAAATAAAATTTCTTTGTATTCGGAAGTGTCTTTATCGGTAGCCTTTTTTATGGCTCTTTCAACATTTTCCTTTGGCATGTTAGCAGTCTTTGCATTTTGCATCACTGCTCTTAGTCTAGCATTTGTTTCGGGGTCAGATCCACCTTCTTTAACAGCGATTACGATGTCTTTTCCGATTTTAGTAAAGGTTTTGGCCATTTTAGACCACCTTTTCATCTTTCTTGCTTTTCTAAACTCAAACGCTCTTCCCATTTCTAAATTCTTTAATAAATCTAAATTTGATTTGAGACAAATATAAAAAAATGCTAGCTAAAAATGATAAGACCTAAAAGAATTCCTCCAATAATTAGAAGTATGTTTTTAACCTTGTCTTTATTGTGATGGTACTCCTCAAAAATAAGCAATGTGGTAATGTGTAGCAACATTCCTGAAGTAATTGCAAGTAGCTTAACGCTTAAAGAATCAAACCAGTTTTGATCTTGTAAAAAGGTTCCTACTAAACCTCCAAGAGGGGTCATAAAAGCAAAAGTGAAGAATAAAATTAAGGCGGTAGATTTTTTTATTTTTGCTGATATAAAGAAAAGCATTAAAACAATTGCAACGGGTATCTTATGTGAGACTATTGCCCAGAAAAAAATGGCTGAGAATCCCTGAGAAGCATTTACATGCGTATGACCGTGATGATGGGCCTCTTCAAGAATAAATAAAGGTATTCCTTCGATAAATGCATGTACACATAACCCAAAGAAAAGTGTATAAATAACCTTATTTGTAATCTCTAGCCCTCCTTCATGGTTGTGTTCATGTCCGTGCACATGACCATGTTCTATTCCTCTAGAGAATAACTCTAGAATAATTTGAATTAAAAACCCAATCAATAAATATACCCCTAAGTTGGAATTGTCAATTGAAGATAACTTTGGATTTGCAAATAATTCGGGTAAAATATGAATACAGATTAAACTTAAAACAAAGGAAACACCAATTGTTGTTAGGTATTGTTTTATTTTAGAGAAAAAACGCTCAAATATCAGTGTTAGTATTCCGATCATAGAAACACTGCCAAATAAAACCCCTATTACTAACCAAGTATTCATCCTTTTCTTCCTACAATAATCAATCTATCAGAAATTCCTTTGTCAAATGGATTTAAATTATAGTCACCAAATATAGAATCTATTTTCAAATTTGTTTGAGAAATTAGAGATTGAAAATCTTCTAGATATAAAGCTTGTACTTTTTCGGTAAAATGAAAATCATTTTCCTTATCAGTAAAATCAATAGTTTTTACAATATTTTCGTTTTCATAAGAACGTTTCAATCGGAAATTTATGCTGTCGATTGATTGTGTTTCTTCTCTAACAAGATTACGAATAACTTTATTTGCATTCATAAAGTCGATAACAAATACTCCGTTATCTTTTAACATGGTCTCAATCGCTTTAAGAACCCTTAAGTTCTCTGTTTTAGATTCGAAATATCCAAAGCTGGTGAATAAGTTGAAAATCGCATCAAATTCACTTTCGCAAAACGATTCGCGCATATCCCTTACTTCAAAGCGTAGGTTATCATTATGGAATTTATTCGCCCAAGAAATACTATTTGGAGATAGGTCAACCCCCATAGTGTTAAATCCTTTTTTATTTAAAAATATGGAGTGTCTTCCCTTTCCACAAGCTAAATCCAGGATGTTTGAATCCAAATTAAGTTGAATGTGATTAATTAAATTATTGATAAATCGCTCCGCTTCTTCATCATCCCTATTTTTATAAAGCTTATGATAATATTCTGAGTCAAACCAGGTTTCAAACCATTTCATTGCACAATGTTTAAGAGGCAAATATATCTCTTTATACATAAATAAGTTTAAATTTTCATTTTCAATTTATTATCTACTTGCAAAATAAAAATGTAAAAATTACAATTATAATCGTCTTATTTCAGCAAATGGATAGCAAGAGGTTTTGCAGATATAGCCATTGAATTTAATAATCCGTAAACAATTGGTTTTTAAGTAAATATTTTTGATGTTAACTCGTTTATATCTAGTGAAGAAAAAGTAGATGCCATTGAACTATAGTGACTTAATTGTCTTTGATTATTAATTTTAAGAGATTCTTTAAAAATATTGTCGAAATAGAACAAATTGTTATCTTTGTTTAACATTGGTATAACTAATAAGCATGATCGACGTTTTTGGTCTTTATAATAACATGGAAAGGAATGATATATTATTGTCGTTCAAAGGGTCAATTACTTCTGAACTTTTGACATCAGTTCTTCAAATTATGGAGAACAAGATGGAAGATTTGGATGAAGCTCCCAAAACTAAAAAAAAGGTTTTTAATGTCTTGGTAGAGTGCCTTCAAAACTTATATCATCACATAGATGATTTTGAGGTAAAAGGATCTAAAGAAGAAATTTCAAAAAAGAAGTCTGCAATTTTTATGATTAGTCGTAATGATGGACATTATAATATTATTACGGGTAATTTTATAGGTAATGAAAACATTGAGAAGTTGAAAGGAAGAATAGATCACATAAATACATTGGAAAGAGAAGAATTGAAAGCATATTATAAGTCTACTCTTAACAATGGAGAAATGAGTTCGAAAGGAGGAGGAGGATTAGGTTTTATTGATATAGCAAAAAAATCAGGTCAGAAATTAAAATATGACTTCATCAAAATAGACGAAGAATATTCGTTTTTCACATTAATAGTAAAAATAGTACAAAAATAAATTAGAAATGGATAATTTAACAATTGAAGGATCAGCAAAAACACCTACTGTTGAGTTTGAAGGTGTAGGTAAACTTTTAATAAAAGGACGTTCTATCCCAGAAAACTCAATAGAATTTTATAAGCCAGTTATTGATTGGATTGGAGCATACGGAGGAGCACCAAAAGATATTACAGAAGTAAATGTGCAATTAGAGTATTTTAATACAAGTTCTTCAAAATGTATCCTAGATGTTTTTAAAAAACTGGAAACTTTGTCCGGAACTGAGGTGAAAGTTAACTGGTATTATGAAGAAGATGATGAAGATATGTTAGAAGCTGGTGAGGATTACCAAGCGATTATAGGTCTTCCATTTAAAATGATTGAAGTAGAAGAGCTTTAATCTTTTGTAAAGATTTACTAAAAAACCGTTTACCGCGATTAATATCGATGTAAACGGTTTTTTTTTGATAAAAAATATGAAGAAGATAATCATAGCTTTAGATGGCCATTCAGCTTGCGGAAAAAGTACCTTGGCAAAGTTCTTAGCAAAGGAATTGTCATATGTGTATATTGATTCTGGAGCTATGTATAGAGCGGTTACGCTTTATTGTTTAAATAATGGAATAATAAATAATGATGAGGCTGTTAAGAAAGAAAATGTAATTGAATCCTTGGGAAGAATTAATATATCATTCAATTATAACCGGACTAGTGGTAATTCAGATACATTCTTGAACGGATTAAGGGTAGAAGATGAAATTAGGGAAATGCGGGTATCGAATTTTGTAAGTGCGATAAGTAAAATTAAAGAAGTTCGAGAAAAACTAGTTGAGTTTCAACAAAACTTAGGAAAGAATAAGGGAGTTGTGATGGATGGAAGGGATATTGGAACAGTAGTTTTTCCGGATGCGGAGTTGAAATTGTGGATAACGGCAAATATTGATATCAGAGCTGCTAGAAGATATAAGGAATATTTGGAAGGTGCACATGAGGTTTCACTGGAAGATGTTATTGAAAATGTAAAGTCAAGAGATTTTAACGATTCTAATCGCAAAGAAAGCCCTTTAGTTAAAGCTGAAGATGCTATTGAAATTGATAATTCATTTTTGTCTAAACAAGAAACATTTCAAAAAGCTATTCGCTTCGTTAATGAAAAACTCATTTCATAAGTTTACATGCGTCTATTTGCTGAAATAAGTTACAAAGGAAAGCATTATCATGGTTGGCAAAAACAACCAAATGCGATAACGATTCAATCCGTTACAGAGAAAGCTTTTAATGTGATTCTTAGGGATGCTGAATTTAATTGTATTGGATGTGGCAGAACAGATACTGGAGTTCATGCAAAGCAATTTTACTTTCATTTTGAAACCAACGAGCATATTGAATTGGATAAATTTGTATATAAAGTGAATACACTTCTCCCAGAAGATATCGTTGTGCATCGTTTGATTAAAGTGCCAGAAGGTTCTCATAGTAGGTTTGACGCAGAATCACGAACATATAAATATTATATTCATCAAATTAAGAACCCTTTTTTAACAGATATCTCTTATTATAATTCAAGAAAATTGGATCTTGATGCTATGAATAATGCTTGTCAATGTCTTTTTAATTATAGTGATTTTACCTCATTCAGTAAAGTAAATACCGAAACTAAAACAAATAACTGTGTTATTAAAAAGGCTCAATGGAAGATGGAGGGCGAGTCTATCGTTTTTGAAATAACTGCCAATAGGTTTCTTCGGAACATGGTAAGAGCAATTGTTGGCACTATGATAGAGGTGGGGCTTGGAAAGGTTACAGTTGGTCAGTTTAAAAAAATAATAGAAAATAAAGATAGAGGTGGAGCAGGAACATCTGTTCCAGGTCATGGGCTATTTCTTACAAATGTTAGTTATCCATATATTAAGGATTAGTACATTATTGAAAATTCGAATATCATTCAGATATAGCATTACCTAATCCAATATCTGCTAATACGGTTAAAGTAGGGTTTCCTAGGTAATAAATATTTCCAACATCGAGTAATTCTACTGCTAAGGTGTTTGTTTGGCCAACGTGGCCATCTCCGGTACTTCTATTCGAAAAATGGAGATAGGAGTTGGTTAAATTAGAAGCGTTAATAATACTGTGTTTTGATTGATAAAGGTAAGTTGAGTCACTAGAACCCATGATTTTTGCATTAATACTACCATCAATAAAAATACATTGCAGCTTTTGACATGAGATGTTTAGAGTGAAATCACTTCTAGATTTATAGCTGTTTATTTCTAGATTATTCTGAATAATTTCACCCATGAAAGTTACTTTACCAGTCCCATATAGGTTAAGCACTTCAATGTTGCTGTAATGAATGGTTACTGTATTTTCAATATCTTTATCTCTTATGAAATTGCATCTATTTAAATTTCTAATTTCGATAGCAGTGTCTATGGAATTTGTTTCGATGAATGAAACAAGGTTGGAATATGATTCGACTTCAATATAGTTTAAGCTATCTTGTTTTAGTATAACATCTGCATCATCAAATATGTTGATCACCGTTTTATTTGGTAATTCCCTTATTTCAGACACTGTTTTCCCTGCTCCTTTCCAGCAGGATCTATCATTTGGTTTTTTACAACCTATTAACAATACTAAAGATATGAGAATAATACGGATCATTTTATTCTGTATTTAATGCCAAATTCAAACGCTTCTGCAACTGCCCAATGTGATTTCAATTGTAAGAGAATATGTGTTTTATTACTTAATTGATAATGTAACCCAAAGCGATGGTAGATTAAACTTTTCATATTCTGATTAACGAGGTAAACTCCCATGTCGACAGCAAATGTTATTCTGTCAAAATTTCGTTCATTACCTATAAATATTCCACTTTGCAGCGGAGAAATATCTAAAGGTATATGCGATCGATGTAAAATTCCAGGGTTGTAAGTGAAGTCAATTCCTCCTGTGAAATTATTCTTGGTACTTTGAACATAATTAATTCGGTTGCATAAATTGATGATAGGATACTTCTCTCTTAGTGGACTAGGGTTTTCTCTAATTCCTCCGGAGAATATAAAAGCATACAACCATTTTCTATTAAGAGTATAATTCGTATTTAATCGTGTTTTTTCTTTCCTCAAAGGAGTTGTTTTTATATAGGAATATCCCAAGTTGAACAACAGAAAATTTATACCGAGGTTTGGGGTTTGATAGGCACCATTAGAGAAGTGACAAACCCCCATACCCAAGTTGAAATGGTTATTTTCCGATAGTATAAATTCTTTTTCGGCTCGAAATACAATTTTGGTGTTGATATGACTCCCAATTACTATATTTCTGTTATTGGTATTTGCGTCAAATATTTTTTCGACATAACCAAGGCCAATACCTATTTTGAGCCTCATTCCATTTTCTTTTTTAGTTAATGGAAAAGAAGTAAATCCATTTAGGCCATATACTAATCCAATAACTTCAGGGTTTCCGGAATTTAATATTGATGCGGTTAAGCCATATCTGATAGAATCTTTGTTTCTTTTTTCAATTGAAAACTCTAACCCTGTTGATTTGCCTTGGATAAGGTAGTTTAGAGCTGGTTTATGCGGTATAAATTGACCATGTTCTGAGCTGATTTGAAAAGCAATAGTTTTTTCTTCCTGAGCAAATGAAAAGATACTTTGTAGAATCAAAAAAGAACAGATGATTATATTGCTATTTATGGACATTGCCGTAAAAGTACAAATTTGGAATATCTTGGGCCTAGTTATTATTATTGAATATTTACCTGATTTTATAAGATGAACCTTATAAAGTATGTTGCTATATGGATTTATTGAATTAGGTTTTTACAATGCAGAGGGCAAGTGGGTAGAAATAAATGAAGGAATAGCATTCGTATAAGAAGAGTTCCTTTTATCTTTAGCAAATATTATTAGAACTCCCCTTAAGATATGAATAAAGTGGAACACAAGTTGAAATCGTTTGAAAGGCTGCTCACCATAATGGACAAGTTACGGGCAGAATGTCCTTGGGATAAAAAGCAAACATTAGAATCTTTACGTTACTTAACGATTGAAGAAACCTACGAATTAGCGGACGCCATCTTAGAAAAGGATATGGATGAAATTAAGGGTGAGTTAGGTGATTTAATGCTACATATGGTGTTTTATTCGAAGATTGCTTCCGAAACGAATGACTTTGATGTTGCGGATGTACTCAACACGGTATGTGATAAGTTAGTTGAACGACACCCGCATATATATGGAGATGTAATCGCTGATACAGAAGAAGCAGTTAAGGAAAATTGGGAGAAAATTAAATTGAAAAGTGGTAAGAAATCTGTATTACAAGGAGTGCCAAAATCACTACCTGCAATGGTTAAAGCTACTCGTATTCAAGAAAAGGCCAGAGGAGTTGGATTTGATTGGGATAATAAGGAGCAGGTGTTTGAAAAAGTAAAGGAAGAATTTTCAGAACTACACGAGGAGGTCGAAAAAAATGATGAGGCTGCAATCGAAGACGAATTTGGAGATGTATTGTTTTCTATGATAAACTATGCTCGTTTCGTGGGAGTTGATCCAGAGATGGCATTGGAAAGAACGAATAAGAAATTTATTAAACGATTTCAATACTTGGAAGCTGAATCAAAAAAAGATGGAAAAGAGATGGGGGAAATGACATTGAGTGAAATGGACGAATATTGGAATAAGGCTAAAAAACTGTAACTAGCTTGCCATTACCATAAATTCCCATTTTCTTTTCATGCTATACTTCTTTGTTTTAAAAGGCCACATTATAGCTCCTAATCCCACGAATCCAGCAGATGGGATCAGATGCTCTCTATAAAAAATGGGTTTATCTCTATTGATTATAGAGTTGAATGTTGTGATGCCAGCAAATGTAATTCCTGCAATAGGAAATAGCACACTTCCGTTTTTTAGAAATTGTCTTTTATAGGGGTCCATTACAGATGTAATAGAATTATATTTTACCCAGGTAGAGTCAATTAAAATGCAGTCAAATTCTATTTCGTTAATTATTCCTACCTGAATGGTGTCATTGTTTTTATAAACAATAGGGTTTTTTTTGATATAATATACGCGTTTGGCGCTATTTCGTTTTCGTAGAATTAAAACATTCTCGCTTATCAAAGAATCTTGAGCATGGCAAGAATACATGGCCATGAATAGGGCAAATAATGTTATGGTGGTTGTTTTTAAGAGCATTTTTGAAATTCATCAAGAAATATAAAGTTAAGTATTATTTTAGGTATTCATATAATTATTTAGAATCTACATTATTCTAAATAGAAATTTTTAATGTACTTTGTAGTATGCTTAAATATTTAGTTTTGATCGTTTTGATCTCAATAACAGATCATGCAATATCGCAGAATATTGTTCCTCTTTCAATGTCTAATTTTATTGATGATGCTGGAGAAAAGTCAGTTTGTCAAGTATGGTTTGCACCCGAAGGTACGGTTGGTACGGTTGGAAAATTTCACAAACTCGAAATAGGTTTTAAATTGGAAAAAGACATTGAACGAGAGGTTGAAAAATTTATTACAAAAAGAGCGAAAGGAATTAATCCCTTTGACCCGGAACAAATCAATGTTTCAATTAAATTAATTGCTCCAAATGGAGAGGAAATAGTTACGCATGGGTTTTATTATCTTCCCTATTTTAAGAATCCATTTAAGGATTTGTGGATTGCTGATACGACTTCTTTTAAGTGGAGAATGCGTTTTGCGCCAGATCAAATTGGCGCATGGAAAGGTGAAGTTGATGTTCGTGTAAATGGTTTTGCATCTGCAAAATCATCTTTTAAATTTAACTGTATTGAATCTGGTCACAGGGGAGTGTTGATGACCAGTAAGACTGGGACTCTGGCTGACCGGTATTTATATGAAAGTGAGTCTGGCAAAACTTTTATCCCAATCGGACATAATATTACCACTAGAGGAAAAGATGTGTCGTTATCTAGGAATGAGTTGCATAAAAAATGGATAAATGAATTAAGTGATAATGGTGGGAATTTTTTCAGAATGGAATTACCTCCTGGAGGAGCTCTCCCGGATTGGCCAACTTGGCCCTATGATAGTACGAGTTATAAATCTTGCTTTGATTATTCCAATAAATTAGACAAGATGTTTGGGTTTGATGAGATAATTGACCTTGCAGAAAGAAAGGAAATGTATTTCATTATGATGCGTCACCATGTTGAAGTTGGTCCAAATGCAAGTTGGGGAGCTCCTTGGGATAGTTGGACAAATAATCCTTATAAAAAAGCATTTAATTTAACGACATCTGAAAAATACTTTACTGATGATGATGTTTTTAAAACACAGAAAAATACC
>Ga0206130_10005385_pt1 | contig 15144 bp, 17 predicted proteins | sample Helgoland_Spring_9_FD_148637 | JGI IMG/M metagenome (GOLD analysis project Ga0206130, IMG submission 148637) | Pelagic subsurface seawater microbial communities from Kabeltonne, Helgoland, North Sea - Helgoland_Spring_Bloom_20160512_1 | ecosystem: Environmental > Aquatic > Marine > Epipelagic ... | reverse complement strand
TTGCCACAGATTTACAAAGTGTTCCTGTGGCTATGTTCTGCAGGCACCAAATCAACTTTAATTAAATAATTACAGGTACTTAACTGTGATTTGTGGTGCCAGGAGAGGACGTTGAACTTTTAATATTTCCATTTAGTTACAGTTACTTATTTCTATTCAAAAATATTAAAGCAGTCCCCAAAGCGGTCCTCTTAGATAGGAGGGACGCCATCTCTATTCACACACCAATTTCAAGCTGAACCGTGCCGCTGCTCTCGCTGAGTGGCGTCAATTATTGAGCGCATAGATTTAGGCTATGCCAGCAATCTGATGCTAATGTTCGTTTGTATGACAGAATTTTCTCGTGAAATATTGAACACTGATCTTTGATCAAAGGTCAACCATCTTTAAATTGTGAAAGACTTCGCGTAACGATAGGCAGTACCATAGGGAAATAAAAATGAAATCATCTTTGAACGCAGTCAAACCCGTGGAACGCAAGAGACTTCAGACGGAAGTGGAACAACAGCTTTGCCAACTGACTTTTGGGGGCCAAGCTGGCGACACATGAAGCAATCACTGTCGCAACTATCGTGCGGGCCTTCGGTGTCAGCCTAATGCTTGAGTGTGAGGCGAGTACCCGCCTGACAGCAACTGGCAATTGCAATAAGTTAGGTAGATTTTAACCATGAATATATGCGAGTAGATGAATGATGTTTAAGAACGCCAAACCGATTCAGAATGATAAGTTGCACGATCGCGTCTATGATCAGTTGTGCACACTGTTGCGCGAAGGTGAGTTCACGCCAGGCCAGGCGGTCCATGTTGCGCGTGTCGCAGAAGCCTTCGGCGTGAGCGCCATGCCTGTGCGTGAGGCGCTAACGCGGCTCCAAGCGATTGGTGTTGTCGCAAATGTTTCGGGTCGTTCTCTGGGCGTGCCGAGCCTGGGGTATGAAGAACTGACAGACCTACGCGTTGTGCGTCTAGAAGTAGAGACACTGGCTGTCAAATGGGCTTTGGCAAATCGGGATGATGCTTTTGTCACTGATCTAGAGAAATTGTTAAAGCGTCTGGAGACCACCGAGCGATCCAGCGACGTGCAGGGCCATATCAAGGCCAACTACGAGTTTCATTTGCGGATTTATCAGCAATCGCACTCTCCGGTTCTGATCGGCATCATCAACACACTATGGTTGCGGGTCAGTCCGCAACTTTATCAGTTGGAACGGGAAAATCACTACGAGGTTTCCAACATCCATCACCGGAAAATAGTACGGGCTATCCGGGAAGGTGATGAAGCAACTGCCACGCAGGAGCTTGTTCTGGATATTTCTGGTGCCTATGAAGTTCTTGTGAGAACCTTGTTTTCGAAAATCCCTACTCGCTGAGAGCAACAGCGGGCGGACTGGGCCGAGGCCCTCATCAGATCTGTCCAAATTCAGAGCTAGCTTTTTTCCCAAACTTTGAACGCCCCTTAACGCCGTGAAATTTTTGATTCTAAGGCTATGTCAGAATTTCCTAAACAGTCAAGAATCTAACAAATAACTGAAATTAAGAGGAAAAATTAGGTTCAAAAAAACTATTGATTTTTGATCAATCATCAATAATAAAAAGACGTGCTCGATGAATAGACCACGAGGGACGTTCATGGCAGGCACAGTCACGGGAGGAAAAAAAGTGAAATATTCGAAAATTGCCGCGACCCTGGTTGCCGGTTCACTGGCCGTTGGTGCGTCTTCTGCTTCAGCTGATATTCTTGACGTCCACATGAGCATCCCTAAGGATCTGACGTTCTTGGCGGACAGTGCAAAACTGATGGATGAGTCTCTACGAAACATGAGTGGTGGCGACGTTGGCTTTCAACTCTATGGATCGGGAGAATTGGTCCCAGCAGGTGAAATTCTGGAAAACGTAAGCTCAGGTGCCATTCCGGCCGGGTGGAGCTTTCTTGGACAGTGGGGCGGCAAAGTGCCCGTTGCCCAAATCGGTGCTACGCCTTTTGGTGCTGGACCTGAAGCCCTGGCAGCTTGGTTGCACGTAGGTGGTGGTCTTGAAATTGTTCAGCGCGGTTTTGACGACTTGAATGTCAAAGTTCTAGCCTGCCACATTACCGCGCCCGAGCCGGGTGGCTGGTTCAACAAAGAGATCAACTCGATCGAAGATTTCAAAGGTCTGAAGATGCGCATGGCCGGTGTCGGTGCACGTGTGCTCAATGAATTTGGTGCCTCGGCACAGTACCTGCCGGCCAGCGAAATCTATCTTGCCCTTGAGCGCGGTCGGATCGATGCGACCGAGTTCTCACTACCGATCATCGACAAAGACTTTGGCTTTAATCAGATTGCAAAGTTCCAATACTATCCGGGCTGGCATCAGCCAGGCAGCGTCGATGTTTTGATGATCAACATGGACGTTTGGAATGGCTTAAACGCTGGAGAACAGGCGATGTATGAAGCGGCCTGTCAGGTCAGCTTGGCCTGGACGCTGCAATACGCACCTGCTGCGCAAACACCGCAAATTGAGGAATTCGAGGCCGGTGGCACAATTGTCAAATCCTTCCCTGATGAAGTTCTGGCAGAACTTCGGGTCGCGACGGAGCGCGTACTGAATGCTGAAGCCGAGAAAGATGCGCTTTATGGCGAGGCGTACCACTCGATGAAAGCTTTCGTGGCATCGTCGGGTCGCTGGAGCGATCTTCAAACCCTCCCTGCCGAGTAAGCCACCATGGCACACGAAATGGACACGCAACCGGGCGGTCCAAAACGTGGCATCGGCCCTGTCCATACGGTTCTTTGTGGGATCGTATGGATAGGCCAAGCCGCGGCCTGGCTCATCGTTCCTATCCTCGTTCTCGTATCGATAGGAGTGACACTGTCGGCGGCTAATGTTGGCACAATCGTTCGATGGGAAAATGACGTTTTCCTATTTGGGGCAAAGCTGACTCTAGCAAGCATTGGTGATCTGCAATGGCACCTGTTTGGGATCATGCTGATGCTCACGATGGCCGGAGCAATTGTCAGTGACCGGCATGTGCGCGTCGACTTTCTGCGTCAAAATTTTAGTGAGAAGACAAAAAACATTATCGAAGTTATCGGCTTTCTTAGCTTGCTAGCGCCCCTTTGTTTCATTGTCGTTTTCCACGGCTATGACTTCACGGTGCGGTCTTTCAACATGGGCGAAGGGTCGGACTATGACGGAATGTATGACCGATTTTTATTGAAAGCGTTCGTTCCGATTGGCTTTGGCCTAATGCTGATCGCCGGCCTCGGTCTGACTATCCAAAAACTTCGTATTTTGTTCGGGAAGAGTAAAACCCATGATTGAGCACATCATTCCCCTGTCGATGGTCGTATGCCTGCTATTGGGGATTTTCAGCGGCTATCCGGTTGCCTTTGTTCTTGGCGGCATCGGGATCTTGTTTACCTTCATCGGTGGGCTGCCCTTTGTATTCCTCAAAATTGGCGTCTCGCGCATCTACGCTGGCGTCATCGAAAACTGGCTCCTTCTTGCAGTACCCTTGTTTGTCTTTATGGGTGCGATGCTTGATAAATCCGGATTGGCGCAGAATTTGCTTTATTCGCTTGAGCGCGCCTTGGGTCGCAAGCGTGGTGGACTGGCCATTTCCGTGGCTTTGTTGGGCATTATTATGGCGGCCAGTACCGGTATTGTCGGCGCGTCCGTGGTCATGCTCAGCACTCTGGCACTGCCCATTATGCTACGCGAAAAATACAAACCGGAACTGGCTGTCGGTACGATCGCTGCCTCGGGCACCTTGGGTATCCTGATCCCACCCTCAATCATGTTGGTGTTGGTTGGCGACATTCTGCAGATATCGGTTGGCGAGTTGTTCCTTGGGGCGATTGTTCCTGGCCTGCTGCTGGGGGGGCTTTATATAGCCTACATCGTCTTCGTTGCGCTGACGAAACCAAATGACGCTCCGGTGTCAACACAAGTCCCTCCTGAAGGGTCTTTAGCACTGGCGCTCTTGCGCGACCTGTTCGCGCCGCTCGCTCTTATCCTGACGGTTTTGGGTTCGATTGCCACAGGCACGGCCACCCCGACCGAAGCAGCAGGGCTGGGTGCGATCTGCGCCATGATCTTGGCCGCGATCAATCGCAAGCTGACCTTTCAAACTATGTCCACTTGCGTCCGTGAAACTGGCAATACAACTGCCATGATCCTGGGTGTGTTGGTTGGCGCCACGATCTTTGGGATGGTGTTTAAGGGTCTCAAGGGCGACAAGATGATCGAAAATGCCATTCTGTTTTTCGACCTCGGAGCTTATGGGACTCTGGGCATACTGTTGCTGATGATTTTCATCATGGGCTTCTTCCTGGAGTGGGTGGAAATCAGCTTTATTGTTTTGCCGCTCTTTGCACCTATCGTTGCAGGGTTGGACTTCGGGCTTGACATTTCGCGTGACCAACAACTGCTGTGGTTTGCTATGCTCGTGGCGGTCAATTTGCAGACCAGTTTCCTGACGCCGCCCTTTGGCTATTCCCTGTTCTATGTCAAAGGCGTGGCTCCACCCGAGATATCAATTCGAATGATCTATAGAGGCATCATTCCTTTCGTTGGTTTGCAACTTTTCGGCTTAGCACTGCTAATCATTTGGCCCGAGCTCATTTTTTGGCTCCCAGACGCTGTATTCGGTAATTAAAGGAGAGTGAAATGAGGGGGACTTCAACCCATTGCACAGCCGATCCGGCCGCGATGCGTTTGCCGGGGCTGGATGGCAGGAAAATCGTGATAACGGCCGGGGCGAGTGGCATCGGATACGCGATTGCGCGGCTTCTGCATGCACAAGGCGCCAAGATTGCGATATGTGACGTTGACGCAGAGGCGTTGCAACGGGCCAGCGCCACACTTGGAGATTGTCTCGCCGTGCAGGCGGATGTGTCAGACGACGATGCCGTCGGAGCCTTCTTTGACAAAGTTCGAGAAGAATTTGGTGGGCTTGATGCGCTGGTGAACAACGCAGGGATCGCGGGACCAACCGGAAATCTCGAAGACCTATCTCCGGAAGATTGGCGTCGTTGCATCGAAATATGCCTGACTGGTCAGTTTCTCTGTGCGCGCCAAGCCATTCCAATGATCAAGAAAAATGGAGGCGGCGCACTAGTGTGTATGGGGTCTGCCGCCTCAAAGCATGGCTACGCCTACCGGACGCCTTATTCGGCAGCCAAATTCGGTGTGATAGGCCTGACCCAAAGTCTGGCCAAGGAATTGGGCCCCGATAATATTCGTGTGAATGCAGTTCTTCCCGGGATTGTTGAGGGTCCGAGAATGGAGAGGGTCATACGTGACCGCGCCGAGGCAACCGGCGTCAGCTATGACGCAATGCAGGACGAATATCTCAAGAACATATCTTTGCGCCGCATGGTCTCACTCGACGATGTCGCGGCGACGGTTGCATTCCTGATTTCAGATGCAGGCGCAAATCTCTCGGGACAATCACTCGCCGTCGACGGCAACGTCGAAACACTTTGACATGGAACATGAAAGCAAAAACATGAGCAATAAAAACCAACACATCGGCAAGGTTATCATCACCTGTGCCGTAACCGGTGCCATTCATACGCCGTCCATGTCGCCACATCTGCCGGTAACGCCGAAAGAGATTATTAGCGATTCCCTTGCAGCCGTCGAGGCGGGTGCAGCGATCCTTCACCTGCACGCTCGCCATCCGGACGGACGCCCAGACCAGAGCCCAGAAGGATTTGCCGAGTTTTTGCCGCGGATTAAGCAGAGCACAGATGCCGTGGTGAACATCACCACTGGCGGCAGTCCTTACATGAGTGTGGAGGAGCGCGTAGCTCCTGCAGCGACATACCAGCCAGAGCTCGCCTCGTTGAATATGGGGTCAATGAATTTTGGACTCTACCCGATGCTGAACAGGTTCAAGGAATTTAAACACGATTGGGAGCGTGAGCATCTCGAGGGTTCCAAGGACCTCGTATTCCGCAATTCCTTTAAAGACATCGAGTACGTGCTCGAGACCTGCTACGGCAACGGAACGCGGTTTGAGTTCGAATGCTACGACACTTCTCACCTTTACAATCTGGCGCATTTTGCAGATCGCGGCTTGGTAAAGGCCCCATTCTTCGTGCAATCGGTTTTCGGCCTGCTTGGTGGCATTGGACCGCACCCTGAAGACGTGATGCACATGAAGCGCACGGCGGACCGGCTGTTCGGCGACGATTTCCGTTGGTCCGTCCTTGGTGCGGGATCCAACCAGTTTCGGATTGCAGCGCAGGCGGCGGCGCTCGGTGGAAACGTGCGGGTCGGGCTGGAAGACAGCCTTTGGGCCGGTCGCGGCGAACTGGCAAAATCCAGCGCCGTTCAAGTCAAGAAGGTGCGCGCTATTATCGAAAATCTGGGCTTGCAGATCGCGACCCCGGATGAGGCTCGCGAGATTCTCGGCCTCAAGGGCGCCGATCAGGTGGCTTTCTGAGCATGTGGTACGCCTCCAATCAAAATGGGCAGGTTTTGGCGCGCGCGTACAGTCGGGCCTGCATTTGTGAGATCAAGCTATGAAAAAACCGCTCTCACCCAAAGCCGTCGCAGATCTCGTGCCAGATGGCGCACGTGTCATGATCGGTGGATTTATGGGGGTTGGGACGCCGAACAAGATCATTGATGCGCTTGTTGTTGCAGGGAAAAAGGACTTGACGTTGATTGCGAATGATACCGCCTTGCCGGGGCGTGGCATCGGAAAGCTCGTCTCTGCCGGTGCCCTCAGGCATGCTGTCGTGTCTCACATCGGTCTGAATCCCGAGACCCAACGCCAAATGAACGCAGGCATCCTTGAAGTGGAGCTTGTTCCACAGGGCACGCTGATTGAGTGCATCCGTGCGGGTGGAGTGGGGCTTGGTGCGGTCGTCACGCCTACCGGTCTTGGAACTGTGCTGGAGGAGGGTAAGCAAGTGTTGGAAATCGACGGGAAAAAATTCCTTGTTGAAAAACCTATTCGGGCCGATTTTGCGTTCATCGCTGCGCGGCAGGCCGATTACCTTGGCAACCTAGAATATTCGCTGACAGCGCAGAATTTTAACCCGACCATGGCGATGGCCGCCGATACCGTCGTGGCTGAGCCAGAGCATATCGTGCCCGTTGGTGCGATCCCTCCTGACGCTGTGCGCACCCCGGCCAGTTTGGTTGACCACTTGATCGAAAGATCGACGTAAATGCAGCTCAAAGAACGCATCGCCCGACGTGTCGCCCAAGAGATTGCACCCGGAATGCTGGTCAATTTGGGGATCGGCCTACCCAGCCTTGTCGCCGGCTTTGTTCCTTCGGATGCAGGTATTTTCTTTCAGTCTGAAAATGGTGTGATCGGGCTCGGTGCGCGTCCACCCGAAGGCATGGAAGAGCCCGACTTGACCGATGCCGGCGGCGGTTTCGTGACCGCCGTGCCAGGCGCGGCAGCCATCGACAGTGCGATGAGTTTTGGCCTGATCCGAGGCGGTCATATTGATTTGACGGTGCTGGGCGGCCTGCAAGTGGACGAACGCGGCCTGCTTGCAAATTGGATGATCCCCGGTGCCATGGTGCCCGGTATGGGGGGGGCGATGGACCTCGCTACCGGGGCCCGCAAGGTCATCGTGGCGATGCAGCACATGGCGAATGGAAAAAGCAAGATCGTTCGCAAATGTGATCTGCCGCTGACATCCTTGCGCCCGATTGATTTGTTGGTCACCGACCTCGCGGTATTCGAAGTCGCCCAATCCGGCCTGGTGCTAAAGGAAATTGCACCCGATGTAACCGTTGGGGACGTCGAGACCTCGACCGAGGCGCGGTTTGAGATTTGCGGTGATCTTAAGCGCATGGACAAAAACCGACCTGCAATCGCTGAGGTCCAATGAAACACCATACTGTGAATATGGCGTCGGATTATTCATCCAGACCTATCGAATTTCATTATTGCCGCCGGATCTGCTGAGCCAGTTTTCGGGGAGAAGGAGAAGAAAAACATGGAAAAGATTGCCATAATTGGTTGCGGACTGATTGGACAGGGCTGGGCGGCGGTATTCGCCCAGGCCGGTTTTGAGGTTGCGATGTACGACACCTCGGCTGAGGCCGCAAAACGCGCCTTGAAGGCGATGGAGACGCGGATTGCCGACCTCGCGGAGTTCGATCTGATCAAGCCGTCTGACGCCCCTCAGGTTTTGCAGCGCATCACGGTCGCGGACGGCCTCGAAGAAGCTTTGGACGATGCCATCTACATTCAGGAAAATGGTCCGGAAAATATTGATATAAAAATAAAAATTACGTTGGCGTTGGATGCCATTGCTGCAAAGGACGTGCCTATTGGAAGCTCCACATCAGGTATATCTGCATCGCGCTACTGCAAGGATATTGAGGGTCGGCATCGGTGCCTTGTGGTGCACCCCATCAACCCGCCGCATCTGCATCCCGCAGTCGAAATCGTTCCAACGCCATGGACGGATCAAAGCATTGTCTCAAAGGTGAATGATGTGATGATGAAATGCCAGCGCGAAACCATCGTGTTGAGCGAGGAGATCGACGGGTTTGTCGTGAACCGACTGCAAGGCGCGCTTTTGGAAGAGGCGTTCAAGCTGGTGGGGAGTGGCATCGTATCGGCCGAGGATCTGGATAAAGCTATTTGCGATGGGCTAGGGCTGCGCTGGTCCATCATGGGGCCGATGCAGACCATTCACCTGAACGCCCCGGGAGGCGTTATCGACTACGTTGCACGATATGGCGAAATGTATCGGGGCTTCGGTATTGGTTCTTACGATGACGTCGACTGGGCTAGTATCGCGACGGAAAAACTTGCAACCGAATTGTCACAGCGAACGCCCGTCGCCAAAATTCCCGAAGCGCAAATTGTCAGGGATAGAAAACTGATGGCCCTTTTGCGCCACAAGAAACAGGCCCGTGTGGAAACTTCGAAACAATAGTGCTTCGGAACCAAAAAATTTCGCCCGACACCAACCAATCCCCCAAAGGAAAACCTATGGCACATGAACCCCTGCTTACTCTGAGTGACAATGACAACATCGCGGTTGCTCTGCAAAAAAAATCGAACCCGGCAACCAGCTCTATTCATCGGGTCTTGTCGCACAAAGCGCCATCCCATCAGGCCACAAGATTGCCTTGACAGAAATCACATCCGGTGAAGAGATCATCAAATACGGGCGTGTCATTGGTCTTGTGACACAAGACATTCAACGTGGCGAACATGTTCATATGAAGCGAGCATATTTGTAATGACAAACGCACAAAGAAACATCCTCTTGCATCTTTTCAAATGTGCCGTCTCTTCAGTTAAGGGAGACGCCAGCGTACGTGCCTGGTTGTCGAGCCGCAAAATCGACCGTCCGACGCACATTGTTGCCGTTGGAAAAGCAGCTACGGCTATGTTTGAAGGGCTGCCGCTCGGCTGGCGCAACGCGATTCCCACCTATCTGGTCACCAAGACAGGCCACATCGGAAACGTTGTATTCGAAAGCAACGTCATAGCCTTCGAAACTAGCCACCCCGTTCCGGATCAATCATCGCTGAAGACTGGCAAAGGCCTGCGAGACTTTGTGGCTGGTTGCCCGACAGGAAGCCATCTCTTGATGCTTGTTTCAGGTGGCGCATCGTCGCTTGTCGAACATCTGAAACCAGGTGTCAGTAGCGCTGATCTTGTGGCTTTGACGGGGGCCGCTCTCGCTGAGGGCGTGGACATCGGTGAAATTAACAAGCGCCGACGGGCCATTTCTGCAATCAAAGGAGGTGGGTTGCTCACCTCTTTCAAGGGCCAGAAAGTCGATGTCCTGGCCATTTCGGACGTCGCAGGGGACAGCATCTCGGTCATCGGTTCCGGGATCGGTGCACCGCCCGAGCGCATTGGCTTTGCCTATAATTGTGGTGTTGTCGCCGCAAACGCCGTTGCACGGGACGCTGTAGTTGAAATCGCAAAATCACTCGATATCAAAATAATCAGCAACAAAGAAAACCTGTATGAAGACGTACCCATTATCGCTGCTCGGATCGCGCAAGAGATCAAGGAAGGACCTGATGGCTTGTATGTCTACGGTGGTGAGCCCACTGTAATTCTTCCCGAAAACCCAGGCAAAGGGGGTCGCAACCAGGCCCTCGCACTAGAAATCGCAAGGCACGTTCAAACCCGAACCGACATAATCGGCCTCGTCGCAGGGACGGACGGCACCGATGGTCCGACAAATGCAGCGGGAGCGTTCCTGGATGGCGGCACCTTTTTTTCGGAACCTGGCGCGGAAGATGCGCTACGCTGCGCTGATTCTGCCTCTTTTCTGGCCCGCACAGGCGATCAGATTATCACCGGGCCAACCAGCACAAATGTGATGGATCTCGCCATTTTTCTCAAACACAGATGAAGGCTCTCATCATGACCACTCATAGTCACCAGCCCCGGCAGACGAAGATCGTAGCCACGTTGGGTCCCGCGTCTAATTCTTACGACAAGATCGATTAAACTTGCTTGAAGCGGGCAGGGCTAATTTGCAGCCTTGTCTAATGACAAAGCACTCCCCATTTCGCTACATAAAACTTGTCTCGGGGATATTGAACCATCTTGCCTAGGCCCGTGGACCGGGAACCAAGAGTCCCGGGGCTCCATCGGACAATAGAGTACGCACCCACGTCCTGCCTGTCGCGTTGCTGCGGCTCAGCTGGCGCTGGATGGTTTTGCTTGGACCGCGGTCCATGGACCAAGCCACGCATGCCTAGCAAAGCCATCCAATATGGGGTATAATAAAACCCCATAAACCGATGATAGTTGAGCACAATGAAAGCCAATCCCAAACCATGGCTCTACGGCCCAAACTGGCAAGGTCAGAGGTGCGAGGCTAAGACCCGTCGCGGGACCTTGTGCCAGCGTCCCGCTAGACTCCCTGTGGGGCGCTGTAAACTCCATGGAGGGGCTTCCACCGGTCCAACGACCAAGGACGGCCTTGCGCGACTCACAGAAGCTAGAACCAAGCATGGCAGGTTCACCAGAGAGAAGCGGGCAGAAGCGAGGCGCTTTGCCGAGGAGGGGCGTCAGATGCGTGGCGAACTGAAGGAGCTGGAGTCTTGGTTCGTGGACCACGGTCATCTGGACAAGAATTGGCGGGCTTGGTTCAAATAGGGGGCCGGTGATAGTAGGCTCATGGCATTGGACCAATTGCCATGGGGGTTACTATGGTCTTTCTTTTGGGCAAGCAGGGATGCCGCTTAGGGGTACCAATTAAGCATGGGCCGTGGTCCTGGGACCATGGGCATATAATGTTGGCGTAGTAAATTCACTGGTGCCTAAATTCATTTGAGATTTTGAGCCGTGTGCATTGAGCTGACTTCAATCATGAGCTGTATCTATTATGGAACCCTGCCATTTTTGGCCCAATTATAGCCAGGGGGATAACGCCCTTGCGCCGCCTAAATTCAATGACATCCAGAGGAACTATTCGCTCTAAATGGTTCATAACCTTTTTGCGCCTGTCTAGTGTGGTGATACCGGCTGAATCCCAAATGGGTTTGCGCATTCCAATCGTGTCGCCTGGGACAAGGCCTTGTATTTTTTGTTGTCGCAGCAATTCAAAAAATACAAGTAACCAGTCGGGGCAAACCTCAGTACAGGCCTTTAAGTCTAATGACAGGTACCTTTGTGGTGACTTGATCGGCCTAAATGCCATCAGTATTATCCCTATTATATTATATATAAGTAAGAAAAGTAAGTTGCAGCGGGTGGGACGGTTCCGACCTAACTATTGGCCGGAACCGGCCTTTGTTTGGCCCTGAGCATATCAAGCAGGGTCATTATTCTGCCGAACATTACCTCGCCCCTCTCGTCCATGTACCGATCTGGATAGCGCACGATCTCCGTGTCAACTCGGCAAGCGTACCCCCCCATGACAATCTTCGATGCATCAACCATAAGTTTGGTGGTTCTAGCAATCACATCGATCTCTTGGGCGAGCGAAAACCGTACCAGAAACGCGTCGTGGATGGGACAACAGACTTCTATCCCAGCTTCCGTCAACATGCAGGCTGCAAGCCTCATGATATCGGCACCTGTTGATTGCATTGGCCAGTTCAGCAAACTTCTGTCGTTGGGGTCTGGATCCCTGCGCAGCTGGATCTTCCAGCCAAGCGGAGTAACCAGTGGCTCACCCATTAGGGCACGCATTTGATTAGCCTCCGCCCACTTCCAGAATACGCGATAGGTCATCTTGTGACTGTTGAGCAGTCCATTAGCCTCTACTTTGTGGATGCCCGCGCCCAGTGCAAGAGACTCTGCGCCCATTCCATAACCCACGCCTAAAACGATTTGTTTGCAGCGGCTTCGGATCTCTTTATGGCTGGCCTTAGTGGCACCCGTTGGCGCAAGGCCAGCTTGGATGGCAAAGGCCATATATGGGTCACCAGACACGTATGCTTGCCACATGCTCTGATCACCACTTAAAGCGGCTGCAATTGCAATTTCCTGACTCGAATAATCAACATATGCTAAACCGTAACCCTCCTCAGGTTTGATGAGCGACCTCAACCAAGCGGAATTGCCAAATATAGACTTGGTAGTTGATGGTTGATTGCGACTGGTTTTGGCGGCGAAGGGGCGAAGCAGTGTCCGGTTACGCCCATCTGCTCCGACATGTAGCTTCAGCGATCGCATCTGGGCTAGAGTGACCCGCAATTCGTGTAGCGATGCCACTTGGGTATGGGACTTGGACATTTGGCGAAAGGTAGCCTCGTCGAGTTTCAACTTGCCGTTATCAGTTTTGGGCCATTGGATAGCCTGTGCAGCGACCCAGCTCTCAAACTTAGCCTGTTTGAAGGTTGTACCCTCATAGATGTCATAGTCCTGATCAACAGCTTCAATTAGATGGAGGCACAGTTCAGGCCAATACAGCATTAGCCCGGCGAACAGTTCTGTATCAACTGGCGTTCCAGAAAACTCCATCTTCGCTATCGCAACAGTGTAGCGGCCGCGCAGCAGAGCTTGGGTGAGGGCAAGTTGGTCCGTTGCAATCTTTGGCCACATTTCCCTAAAAAGGTTACCGGTAATTTCGACATCTTCGGCGCAGTATTCAAGAATGTCATTCTGTTGCTCAGGGGACCAGGGTCCGCCTGAGATTATCAGTTCGCGCATGTCAGTTTTGTAGTTGGCGTCCATTGCTGCGATGCCGAAGGCCTCCGCTGCCGCAAGCAGTCCGTATCCCGATCTCATGGTGTGCCCTGCAGCCCCATTCGTCATCCGACGATATTCTGGGTAGAGATCAATGATGCGGGTAGGGAGGTCCCAACCAAGGCTCAGGAAGCAGTTCCATTCAGCCGAAGCGTAATAGCCAACGTATAAATACTCTGGCCCAAGTGGGAGGGGGCATTGTGCCCCCTCTGCGACCCACAAACGTGTCTGGGTGCCCTTTTTCAAAGATTTTGCAACCAGACAAATGGGACGCTGCCGCTCCCCGTCTGCAGCGACAAACTCAAAGTCGAGAGCGATTACATCTTTATAGAGGTCCAGATAATCCATCATTCGTACCCCAATAACCGCTGGATCACGGGATGGTTCATATCGCGAATAACGCGCTCCTCGCCAAAGCCAAGCTTGATAAGTTCACTAAGTGAAAAGTCAGGCCAGTCTGGCTCACTTTCAGAGGAACTGGTGTGAATAGTGTAGGCTCCCTCAGCCATATTGGCTGACATGCGCACCCACTTCGTTTCCGACAACCGTAGCGCTTCTAACGCACTGGTGTTCCAAAGATTGGGACGTTGGAACCCGTCCTCGGCTTGGCGGGGGGCCAGCCATAAGAAGGGGGTACCCATCTTGTCTATGCATAACACGAGTAATTTGGGTTTGGTTTCCTCGACGAGGGCATCGGTAACAGCGGGCATTACAAGGAACTCTTCCTTCATCATCCCACTATTATACTCAATGATGTTAACTGGCAGTCTGTAAGTGGGGTCCGAGTGTGACCTGAAAAAGGCCGACTTCTTGGGCTTGCCAGTTAGTATGTGAGTGAACTCCCGTCGAATACCGTCACCGCTGCCATCCAGGGTATTTGATGCGCGAAACTGCGTGGGATCGAATGGGTCGGGTGTCTTTTTCTTATCGTCAGTCATTTTAAGTACCTCGTACTTGAGGCGCTTTAGCCGATCAGGTATAGTTTGGGGGGGTAACTGCTACATTACACGCCAATCTAGCCCACGGCCTTCGCACCGTGGGTTTTACTTTGGCTTGTTCTGCCGAGGGTTATCAGATCGTGATGCAAGTTTACTCTCAACCCAGGCGCTCACTTCGGACTGAAGCCAGGCAACTCTATTCCCACCAAGGCGGACCCTTTGTGGGAACTCGCCCGCGCGCTCTAGACGCCATATGTGGCTGGCGGAGTAAGGTACAATTTTCTGCACTTGTTGCAGCATGATAAATTTCTCTAATGGGGTGTGATCGTCCATGGTATTCCTTTCACGTTTATAGACATGAAAACACATGGCCCAGATCAGGCATTACAGGCATCGGGGGAAACTCCCCCAGTTTTTAAATAAAAATAATTCTACGAGAATTATGCGATAAATATATGAAAATAAACGCTTTATTATTTTGCAGTGTCACATCTTTCTTTGTCTTTTGATTGCTTCGTCTACGGACGCATTAATACCTAATGCGTTGAATAAGACTTCGAGGATTCTATGAAATGGGAGGTCGCCGTCGGTGTCCCAGCGACGTCTATAGCTTTCCCCTGCTGCACTGACGTAGGCTGCCGCGACAAAGGAGACTAAAACGCTCAAACGATCTTTAGAGGGGCGACCTTCTTTAGACGGGCCAATCAGGCGATAACCGACTCTGTCTGATAATCTCTTTCCGCTCACTGCAATCGTCTGACGGATGTCTTGGGCCAATACATTTATTCCGGCCTTATCTTCTTTATTAGGTAACGTCGGAAGCGGTTTTGCCCCTTGCAGAAGGTTCGACCCTTCAAGCAAACTCTTTGTAGTAGTACTGACATTTTCAAGTATGTTGAGCAAAGTGTAGTTGGGCTTCTGACATACCCGATTTATTTCCCTTAACTCTTTCGCAACCATGCTTGGTTCGTCTAGGCTCAGGACCTATTAATTTCATTGAGGCTTTCAAGCCTTTATGATTCAATCCCGCCAACTGTGGGGGATTTTATGAACAATCTTTATTGGCTGAGCGAA
>Ga0206130_10005383_pt1 | contig 15145 bp, 22 predicted proteins | sample Helgoland_Spring_9_FD_148637 | JGI IMG/M metagenome (GOLD analysis project Ga0206130, IMG submission 148637) | Pelagic subsurface seawater microbial communities from Kabeltonne, Helgoland, North Sea - Helgoland_Spring_Bloom_20160512_1 | ecosystem: Environmental > Aquatic > Marine > Epipelagic ... | reverse complement strand
CCTTTCGGGTGTAAAAAATTCTTTATTTCAGGATGTGGTTAAACAAATAAATATTACTGGTGACACTTATGGCTTAATTAAAGGTATGCTAATAAATGCATATTGTAAAGAAGATAGTTCTTCTTCTAATGATGAAGAAAATGATGATGATGATTGGGTAGGTGGTTCATACAACAATATTGATATAACTAACACTCTCCAAGATATTTTTTAAATAAAAATTGAACTTAATTTAATATTAATGAATAAAATTAAATATGGTAAAAGAAGCGGATTTTTGTTATATTATTGGAAAATATAAAGATAAATTTGAAAAATCACAAGATGTAAGGGATGCAAGAGAAATTATTCCTGAAAAATTAAAAAAAGATGGATTTATTAAAGATGAATTTAATTCTTTAAATACAAGTGGTAAAATAGTTAATCATTGTGATATTTTAAAGGATTTTGTTAAATGTTATAATTTTGATAATGATAATAATTATGAAACAAAATTATGGTATAAAGAAAAAAATATTGGTTTTAAACATACCAAAATATGTTATATTACAAAAATAAGTGATTTAGATTTTGATGATGATTAAATAATTTTTTATAATTAAATATTTAAAAATAATAATATTTAATGATATTTTATGTTGTAAAACACGAAACATTTGAAAATGAAAATGTAATATTTCTTAATAAAGATATTGCATTAGAATATATAAAAAAAAGAATAAAGGAATTAAATAATGATTATGGAAATGATAAAGACCATGAATTATTTAAAATTATTGAAATAAAAGAGGGTGATAGATTTGATGCTTATATACATAAATAAAATATTAAAATAAATTTATTGTGATATATAATATTATGAAATTTACAAAGTTATTTAATGATGATAATTATTTAAATGAAAGTATTGAAAGATATTATTGGTTATTAAATATGTTTAGTTTTATATTTACAACTAAAGTATCAGCAATTTATATAAAGAATAATAAATAATAATAAATAATATTTTTTTTAATTATATAAAATTTATAACATAACTTTTTTATCAATTTTAGTATTTTTTGGTTTTTTTGGGACTGTATTATCATAATCAATTGGTTCAAACATTAATTCTTCATCAAAATCAGTTGTGGATAATAGAGAATTTGAATTATGATATATTTCTTTTTGATCGTTTAACCATTTTTTAGCTTTAAAAGAAAGAGAAATGGTGGAGCCAAAACTTCCTTTAATTTGTTTTGAAATAATAAACTCATTAATTTTTAATATTAAGAAAAAGTTTTTCCACCATTTAGAATTACCAAATCTTTTTCCAGCTCCATATTCAGCTAATTGATTTAAATCACCTTTAACTGTTTTAGAGCCTAATAAAACATTAATAATCATACCAGAACCATATTTATCATTAACTTTATTTAGAACGCTTAAAAATAAATAAGTTTCAATATAATAATTTAATTTAATTATTTTTTTTTTATTTTTTACACAATTATCACAATTATCACAACTTTCTTTAATTTGTCCGAAATTACCTAATATAATTTTTCTTCTACAAGTTGTAGAATGACAAAATTTTTCCATTTCATTAATTTGATTTTCTTGATGTCTTTTTAAAAATCCATCATCCATTTTGGATAAAAAATATTTATGAGTTGTAAAATCTTTATTACAATAAAACAAAAAGCATTTAGCTTGAATATCTTTAGCACGTCCGGCTCTTCCGGTTTCTTGAATATATCCATCTAAATTACGGGGACAATTATAATGAATTACTAACTTAACATTAGGAATATTAATTCCCAATCCAAAACTTATTGTAGCACAAATAATTCTAAATTCACCAGAAATAAATTTAGTTTGAATAATATCTCTCTGATCTGTTGATAATCCAGCGTGATAAGCATTACATTTAAAACCATTATTATTAATTTCTTCACTTAATGTTTCAGTTTCTTTTCTTGTTAAACAATATAGAATAGTATAATCTTCAACATTATTTTTAATTAAATCAATAATTTTATTAAATGTATTTTCATTTTTAGGTTTAATTTCAAAATATAAATTGGGTCTATCAAAATCACCCTTAAAAATATTTGCATTTTCCAAATGTAATATATCAACAACATCATCCAATATATGTTTTGATAATGTAGCAGATAAACCAAGAATTGGAATATTGGGCAACCATTCTTTTATTAAATTTAAATCTAAATATGACTTTCTAAAATCAGACCATCCACTTACACAATGACATTCATCAATGGCAAACGCCTTTAAATAATCTTTTTCATATAATTCTTTTATAAACTCTTCAGATTTAATAAAAAATTCTGGGGTCATAAATATTATTTTTGCTTTTCCATTTAATAATTCTTTTTTACTTTTATTAATATCATTTTTTTTAACTGAACTATTAAACATACAAGTATTTATATTTCTTTTAACTACTTCTTCATATTGATCTAAAATTAAACTTATTAATGGTCCAATAACAATAATGCTCTTATTGGATAATAAATGTGTCATTTGAAAATTTAATGATTTACCTGCTCCTGTAGCAAACATCGCCAATGTATCATTATTATTCATTATTGAATTGATAATTTTGAATTGTTCTATTTTTAATGTTTCATAACCAAAATATTTATCTAACACTAAATTATATTCATTTAACAAATTTTGTTCTTCATTATTTAAAGTAATTTTAGTGGTGTCAATTGCTTTGTTGTTCATTCTCCTTATAGTATATTAATTATTGTTATTTATTCAATTTTTATATTAAAGCCCTAAAAGTCAAAATGTCATTTGTTTCTTTAAACTCCGAAGACGATAACAATAATGATGCAGAGTATTGGAATAATTTAGATCTTTTAATAGTAATAGATAACGTGTGGGTTGATTTGTTTAAACTTTTAGAAATAGTGTTGAAGTCAAAAATTCCGGACAATTTAAAAAAGACGTGCAAGATAATCTAAAAAAATTTTTTTATATATTTAACAATTTTCCACCAATATATCAACTTCATCATTAATGGAATATAATTGTTCTAAAGTGTCAGCATTGCGTGTTTCATCATATAATACTAATAAATCATTATATAAATCAGGACATAATGTCATATAATCACCAATTTTTATAAATAAATTGGTTTGATATTCTCTGAATGTTGGGCGATCATCGACTGTCACACCACCTGTAACTTTGGGATTATATTTATTTTCAAATGCTAATAATCCATAATCAAAATTTTTTACTAATTCGGTATTAAATATATGATATATCATTTCATATTCTATAAACCATGAAGTTCTTTTATTAAGTTCAGAATATTTAATTAATTCAATATTCTTTAAGAATGTTAATAACTCAGGAATTGATAAATTGGTTTTATTGTCATAAATAATTGAAAAATGAACTAAAACATCAACTAATCCTAAAGATAAAGGTGAAATATTTTGTGTTTTATCAACAAATTTTGAATATTTATATCCCATTTGTGAATAATTGCCCATTAAAATTAATGAATAATACCAGACAATATTTGTATTTATTTCATAATCAAAAAAGAAAGCATCTGTAAATAAAACATAATTATCAGCATAACTTTGTTGATTAAATAATGCCAATAATAATTGTGGTGTTGATGAATTTAAAATAAATAATGTTTTTTCACTGTTTTTATAATTTTCATTGGAAATAGGATTGGAATTTAACATATCAATTAAATCTTGAGGAAGAATTGTTTGTGTTTCAGAAATTTCATAAACTATTAAATTATAACTATTTTCAAGACCATCATTTGATATTTGTAACGATTTTAAATAATTATTGGTATAAGAACTTGGTTGATAAATATAACATAAATTAGTGAATCCAGAAATTTCAATAGGTTCTGCCAATTTGTTATGATTACCTAATTTTAATAATGTATGAAGAGTATTTTCATATAAAAAATCATTTAATAATTGATAACATAATTCATCATCAATAATTGCGGTTCGAATAACATTTGTTGGTAATACTTCAAGATTATCAGTGGTTATTTCATTATAAAATGGTGATGTAGAACTTGAATTAAAATAAATTAAATTATCTTTATTTTCAGACAAATAATCAATCATTGATAAAAGTTCTCCACTTGTTTGATTTCCTAAAAAACAGTTATATCCTAAATTATGATATTTTTGTATAGTATCTAAAGGTGATATTAAAATATCATATGTAGCAATATCAACAATATCTAATGTTATTTGATTGCTTCTCATCCAATCAATAAGTTCAATAAATTTGTTTTTGGATGAATCAGTTAAAATTAAAATTCTTTTGTTATTTCTCAAGAATATTTTTTTATTTATTATGCATTCAATTGCTTGAATAATTTTATTTTCTCTATTTAAAATTTCATTATTTAATTTAATATTTTTGCATAATAAACAAGTTATAATATTTAATAAATTTTCATTTAATTTACATAAATATGTTAATACCTTATCATAATTTTTAATATCTTCTTCAAAAAATTCTTGTGTTAAATTTATATTATTTATAATATTTGTAATTTTTTGAATATAAATATCTATAATTTCTTTTTTGTTTTGATATTTAATTTTGATTGATTGTTTTTTAATTTTTTCAAATATTATATTGTTTTTTTCAATTAAACAATTCATTTTAATACAACATTTAATTGTTTTATTTAATGACATATAATTTATATTTATAAAAAATATTAAAGTTTAATTTTTTTACTTTCTTTTTCAATTATTTCCATTCTTCTTTTATTAGAAATCGTTCTTTGCTTACTCTTAATATTACCCATATCATCACTCTTATGTTTCAAACAATAATCTAATTTTTCATATCCAAATGATGCCGTTTTTTTACAACCTTCAATATTACACATTTTATTTCTTAAATTTTCCATTTTATCATTTTTATGTAAATAACAATATTTTGGTTTTAAATTTAAATAATTATAAATTGCTGTATGAAAACATTTATCTTCAATGCAAATATCATCAAAATTTATACTTTTTAATGTTTTACATTTTTTGCAAAATAATCTCTTACCTTTTTCATAACCATATTTTGCTTGTTTGGAACAACAAATGGAACAATAAGTTGGCATTTTTATATATAAATATATGTTTATTAAATATTTCAATTTTTATTATTATATTAAAATTAAATAAAAAATAATAAATAAATATATTTATGTCTTCTAAATATTCTAAATTTAATGATGAAATTCTTAGTAAAAAAATTAATGGTTTATACAACCAATGTAAAAAAATGGAGGATGTACTGACTCACAAAACAAAAGATTTTGAAATTAAAAATTATATTTCAAGAGGAGAAATGGAAAATTTATGTGATGAATTAACATCATATCAAAATGAATTAAAAAATAAAGAAAAAGAATTTAAAAAATTGGAAGCTGAAAAATTTAAACAAGAAGAAGAGGAAAGAAAAAAAGAAGCAGAATTATTAAAACAAAAACAACCAAAATTTGTAATTATTAATGATTTAGAACCTTTAAAAAGAAATTTTTTTAATAAAAAAGAACGAAGTTTAAACTTATTAAGAAACGAATTAAATAATAATAATTATAAATATTATGGAATTGAATATAATTATAGTCACACTATGTTTGGAAAACCTGATTATATGGCTTGTAATTTAATGAAAGGATTTATTAAGCGTCTTGATGCTTACACTAAATATTTATTTGGTGTATTTAGATGTTTTAATAATAAAAGTAATGGAGATTATATTTATGTTTCATATATTTTATTAAATACTCCATCATCATTTGCTGAAATGTTAGGAAATGAATTCGATGATTTTTCATTTGAAGAAATTGACAGTAATCAATTTATGGATAAAATAATTGAAAATTCAGATGAAAACAAATTAAATTTATTGGATGAAACTTATATCCATTAATTATTTTTTTTATATATTGTATTATAAATTACAATATTATATATGAATGTTGTTGTTACTACAATTAGCACAGATATAATGCTTAGAACATTAACAAATATTTCCACTACAATTATATCTACAAATTCTATTTATAAATGGTTTATAAATCATAAAAATAATGATTATAACATATATAAAAATAAAATAATTTCTACTGATTTAAATAATAAACTTTTAATTATTGAAGCACTTGTTAAAGCCATTATTAAAAATTACCATTTAAAAGAAGATGATAATATTGATGAAATTATTAATAATTTTATTAAAGAAAATGATAAATTTAATGAAGAACAAATGGACGATTTTACGGTTATCAATCATAATGATAATCTCAAAATATTTTTTGAAATTCCAGAACCACTTAAAATATCTTTATTAAGCAATTTAAAAATTATAAATTCAATAAATACCGATTTAAATAAAATTCAAAATAAAATTAATTCACATTATAATAGCTACTTAAGTTTATTGTATAGTATAAATATTGAAAATGAGATTAATAACATATATTATAATTCACAAATTTTTGATAAAAGAATTTCACTACTCTTTAATATTTTACATATTTATAATGCAATTAAATAATTATAAACAAGTATTGTATATATGAATACCACAAATAATTTTAATGAACTTTTATGCGATAGTAATGAAAATTCAGAAGAAGAAAATTTAAATAGTAATGAAAATTCAGAAGAAGAAAATTTAAATAGTAATGAAAATTCAGAAGAAGAAAATTTAAATAGTAATGAAAATTCAGAAGAAGAAAATTTAAATAGTAAAGAAAATACTGTTGAAGAACAAGATGATACTGTTGAAGAACAAAATAATACTGTTGAAGAACAAAATAATACTGTTGAAGAACAAGATGATACTATTGAAGAACAAGATGATACTATTGAAGAACAAGATGATACTGTTGAAGAACAAGATGATGATGAAGATACAGTTGAAGAACAAGATGATAATGAAGATACTATTGAAGAACAAAATGATACAGTTAAAGAAGAAGAAACCGTTAAAGAAGAAGAAATTGATATTATCTTTAGAGATAGTTCAATTAGAAATGAAAGATTAGAAAGTGTTGAATTAAGAGATAGTGGTATTAATTTAAATAATAAAAAAAGGGAGAGTAAAAAGTCATTTGCGGATATGTGTATAATTGTATAAATTTATTCAATTTTGATTTTAATATCTTTTAAAATTATTTTTTCTAATTGGTTAATTTTTTGATTAATTAAATTATTGATATTTTTTTGTTGTTTTAATAAATTATATAATTTAATTAAATTATATTGAAAAAATAATTCAAGATTAAATAATAAATTATAATTATTCATTTCAATAGTGTTTAGATGATATTTTAAAATTAAATTATAATTACTTTCAATATTGATATAATATAGAGCTAAAATATTTATAGAATTACAATTATTTTTATTAATTTCCATTAAATAGTATTTTTTCATAATAGTATCCTAAATTATGCATTGTATTTTTATTATTTATACTTCTATTTATTTTATTTTTTAAAACCGAAAATACGGTTTCTATTGGATTTGTTTCTGAATGGTATGGAACATTATATATTAAATACATTTTCTCTTTTTTTACATATTCTTTTAACTTATTTGTTCTATGTATTACACAATTATCCATTAAATATGACATTTTATTTTCTTTATCTTTTCTTTTTAACTTTTTTATAAATTTTAAAAACTTTTCTCCATTTAATGCTTTTTTAACTATAGAAAAATCTATTACATTTTTATTTGTTACAGCCATTACTAAACTATATCGTTTATCATTTATTATTCCTTTATTATTTTTTATAATACATTTCTTACATTTTAAACTCCATCCATACGATGGTTTTGAAGATAAAACAATTGATGTTTCATCTATACTTATTATATTTTCTTCTTTTAAATGTTCGATTACTTCTTTTTTGTTTTTTAATTGTTCTTTTTGTTCTTCAATACTGTATGGATTTGTTTCTATTTTTGTTTTTTATATGTTAAATTATTATTTTTTATAACATAATAAATTGATGATTTTGAAATTAAAATATTAAATGTTTTTAATATTTTATTTTTTATTGTTTTAATATTTATAACTGGATTTACTTTTATTTCATTTAATATAAATTGTTCTATTATAATTGTTATTTTTTTATTTTTATATGTTCTATTTTTTACTTTTTCTGGTTTATTTTTTAACCAATTATATATACTATTTATATGACCTTTAAAAATATTATTTATTATATTTTTTCTTTTTATACCTCGTATATTATAATTTGGAAGTTTATTATATATATTTAATAATATATTTTTTATTTCATTATTATACATTTATTACTTGATAATAAAATAATTTAAATAACCTTAAATATATTTATGAAACAAAAAGAAGAAGACTATAAAGTTTTTAAAATAAAATTAGAAGATATAATATTAAATAATGATATTAAAAATAAAATAATGAACGCTTGTCGAAGAACACATTTAATTACTACTCATGTTTATCAATTTATAAGATTATATATTTTAAATTGTTATCATAATGATTTATTAATTCCATTTATAGATATTAATTTTATTAAAATGACATTTAAAGTTTTATCTCTTGATTCAAAAGGTCCTAAACCTAAAAATGATAATTTAAAAACTTTTAATTTATTAAATTCATTTTATGAAAATGAATATTCTAAAATAGGTATGAATTCAAAATTAAATTCATCTAACCTTTCACAAATACAAACATATATATCGGTTGATATATTAACAAACATTGAAAACAATATCAAGTTGCATTTTATAAAATATCTTAATAGGTTTGTTAATTCATACTTTAAAGATACTAATGAAGAAATTATTGAAAAAGAAACAACAATTAAAAATAAATCAATAAAAAGAAAAGAATTATATAAAGAACTTAAAGAAATTAAAAATGATTTAATTAATAATACTTCTTTATGTATTAAACACAAAGATTTTATAGATAAATATAGAAAAGAAGTATTACCAAAAGATTATAAAGATGATAGTGATATACAAATAAATCCTCACAAATATATTAAACACATGATATTTATGAATTTGGAAATAGAAAAATTAAAAAAAAAACAATTTCAATTTTTTCCTTTAAGAAATGATTTAAATTTAAAATATATTCCAATTGATAGTGCTATAGTAGTAGATTTATTAATGACAATGGAAAAAGGAGTATCAAAACAAAAATATAATAGTGATATTATAAATTTAAAAGAAGAAATATGGAATTCATCTTTTAAATTAAATCATAAAATTTTTAAACCTAAAAGTAAAAACAGTATATTTTTAACCATATGATTTATACAGATGGATATGGTGTGTCAGTTCAATTTATTAATAAAAATAATGTAGAAAAAGAAAACAATAAAAAATTAAATATAAAAAAAGCAAAAGAAGTTATAAAAGAAAAATGTAAAAATAAAACAGAAGAAGAAATAAAAAAAATAAAAGATAAAATAGAACAAGAAAAAATAAAAAAAGAAATGAAAGAAAAATATAAAAGTAATAAAAATAATAAAAATGAAAACAAAGAATTTAAATATTTAGAAGATTTAAATGACAAAGATTTTAATGTAGCATATAAAAATTATGTAGTAATAGATCCAGGAAAAAGAGTCATATATAAAATATTACAAAGAACAGAAAAAGGAAATAAATTTATGTCATATAGTTATAGACAAAGACTACATGAAATAGGAAAAGTAAAAATGAATAAACAGTTAAAAAAATATAAAAATAAAACGGATATAGAAAAGTAAAAATGGAAATATATGAAAATATAGTTACATTATATGAAAAGTCAAAAAGTAGAAGATATAAATGGTATTCATATTTAAATAGAAAAAGAAGAGAAGATAATTTAATGAAAAGAATAAAAAAAGAATATGGAAAAGATGTATCAATATTTATAGGTGATTGGAGTAACGGAAATCATCAAATGAAGAATTTTGTAAGCACCCCGAGGATAGGATTAAAAAGAAAGTTAAAAAAGCATTTTAAAGTATATAATTTAGATGAATATAAAACATCAAAAATGTGTTATAAAACAAAAAAAGAAACAAAAAATTTAAAAGTAAAAATAAAAGATAAAGAAGAAAAAATCATGATAAAGAAATTGCATCCAGTCTTAACATATCGAATGGAAAACAATAGAATAGGATGTCTAAATCGTGATAAAAATAGTTGTTTAAATATGTTGAATATAATAGAAACCTGGAAATTAAAAAAAGAATATCCAACATATTTAAAAAGGTCAATAAGTAACGACAACCCTTTATAGTGTCAATTGTTGTTATGCGGTGTATATTTAATTATATGCATCAATTGTTTTTATATTTAGTACAATTTTAAATTGTATTGGGTATAATATCTTCAATAGAGAATTCAAAATCCATAGTTTATTATTTATAATAATATAAAAATTAAATAATTAAAAAAATATTTATTCATTAATAATTTTAGGAAATTCATCCATATTTTCTTTAATATAATCTTCCAAATCTATTTTATGGTTAATAACTTTATCTTTATAAATTAAATCCAATAATGTTTCTTTTATTTTATTAATTACTAATGCTGAAAACCCCATTTCAATAATATCTCCACCCTTCAATTTAATATCGTTAATTGAAAATGGATAATTATTACATTCTTCTATCAAACTATAATATTTATCTTTATTAATTAATTCTCTTTTAATCATAAAATGATATCTAAAAAATAAACTTAATACTCCTGAATACATTTCATCATAACTAATACTACGACAAAAATAATTAACATTATTTAATTTATTTATAAAACATAACATTTCATACTTATTTGATAAACTTAAAAATGATTTATAAAATTGAATAATAATTATTATATCTTGATATGACTTTGTAATACGATTTGCATTATAAATATAAGACTTATCAACCCAACACATAATATCATCAACTTCATTTAAACCTAACATAATATACATATTTTCATCTTCATTATATTCATTTTTAATAAGTTTATCTAAAATATTATCAATATCACTATAATGCATATCAAGAATTTTTAATATCTCTAAATCATACAAATACTTAATATATTTATCACAATTTTTATATGATAATATTTTATGTAATTCATTAAATAATGTTGGCTTTTTATATGAAACAAATCCATTTTTAATACTATTTTCAATATTCTTAATTGTTTTATCTTCAATTTCTAATGAAAATTCAGCAGATAATGAAAAACACCTCATAATATTTTCTAATGATTGAAAATATTCCTTTTCATTATTATTATTCCATTTTAATTTAATAATATCATTAATTTTATTCAAATCTTTTATATTAATTCTATCAATAATAAAGTTATTAATATCATCTAAAGTGTTTAATTTATATCTAATTGAATTGATAGTTGCACCATAATTAAAATTATTAGAAAATTCATATTTAATATCTCCATAATGTAATATCAATCTCATATTATTAATATTATTACTTCCATATACATATACATAACCATAATTTTTTAAAATTGAATAAACCTCAAAAATATTCATTTTTTTAATATATATATCTCTATCATCTATCTTTTTCTTATCATCAATAATTAATGATGTTAAAGCATTTCCAGTTAAATAACATTCTATACCATTTTCATTTAATTCCTGAATAAAATCTTTACTAAATAGATTATCAAAAAACTTGAATAAATTAAAATTCATATTATTTATATATTATACTAATAATTAAAAATTTAATTTATTTTAATATTTATTTACAATTAATTAAATTATAATATATAAATCAATTTTTATGAATATTTAGTAATTTTATTAGTGTAAAAGTATTTTTAAAAATTAAGAATTTAAACAATAGAATATTTAAAATTATTATTTTTTATATAAAAATTATAAATAATTCGCATTATTTCATCATCTTTATTCATTTTTAATATTTTATGATAAAATTGTTCAACATCAAAACAAGTTTTTATTTTATATATTTTAAAATTATTATACATTAAATCTTTTATATAATAATATTCATAAACACATATACCACCTTTAAAATAAACCACAAAGAAAATTTTTATAAATTGTGTTATTTTATATGCATTTTAAATCATTCTATATGAATACATATGAACGAATTACATTATATAACCGGTGAAATAAGTTAACGAAAAATATAATGTATAAAAATATCTATTATTTGTATTGTTTTCTAATTAATTTTTAATTTTTCATATTCTCTTTGAAGACTTATAGACCGTTCATCATCATTATTAGAGAATTTTAGTCCAGTGCCTAATCTTGCAATAAATAATTTATCTAAATATTTATTTATTTCATCATCAGAAAATTTTAGTTCATGATGTCTTTCCATGGATAATTTATTTAAAAAATTATTTATTTCATCTTTATTATCAGCTGAAAATTTTAGTTCAGAACTTAATCTTTCCATGCATAATTTATCTAAATATTTATTTATTTCATCTTTATTATCATCAGTAAATTTTAGTTCAGAACTTAAGCTTTCCATGCATATTTTATTTACATATTTATATATTTTATCATTATTATTTGTATTTTTACCTACTTTAATTTTATTCAATTCTTCAACTGTTTTTTTTTCAACTGTTTTTGTAATAGATTTATTAAAAAAATACATAAATATATTTACTAAAATATATTTATATATTTTTTTAATCTAATTTATAATTATTAATTTGTTTTATGAATAAAACGTTTTTACATTCAGTGTAATTTTTAATTATATTTGATATAATTAGTTTAATTAAACAATGGAATATTTAAAATTATTATTTTTTATATAAAAATTATAAATAATACGCATTATTTCATCATCTTTATTCATTTTTAATATTTTATGATAAAATTGTTCAGCATCAAAACAAGTTTTTATTTTATATATTTTAAAATTATTATACATTAAAGCTTTTATATAATAATATTCATACACACATATATTTCCTTTAAAAATTTGGCTTTTTAAAAATTCTTCATAATTATTATAACCATTAATTCTTAATAAATTTGCAACAACATTATATGAATATAATATTTCAATGATAATATAACTCTTCAATATTATTTTAGTAATATTTCTATTAATTAAGCTAAATAATATATTAAAATATGATGATAATAATTCAGTATAACTCTCATAAAAATCATAACAATATTCATAATTATCAAATTTATTATTATTATAAATTTTTTTAAAATTTCTTAAATTACTATTACAATGATGTCCATCTAAATTAAAATTATGTATTAATTCATGTAATAATAATTTTTCAATCTCTTCATATCTTGTAATTATTGTTGTATTATCAAATGTTAAACCACTTGCTGTAAAAGCTTCAAAATTTTGATTTGATTTTATAAGTGTTTCTTCATCAATTAAATCAAATTCAAAATTTCTATTTTTATCTATAGGAACCCACAATATTGATATTGTTTTACCTTTTTTATTATTTTGAAATTTATATAATGTTAAAGCTATTTTAAATAATTTATTAATTAATTTTTTATCTTTTTCATATTGTTTTTTGCTATTCATTAAATAATAAAATTTAATATCATCATACTCGATACTATATACTCCCTTTGTATTTCCAATAAATTTGTTTAATGTCATATAATCAAATTTATTTCTTAACATATCAATTATTCTTTGAGCATTTTCAACTTTTATATGTTCTAATTTAATATCCTCTAATGATAAATATATTTTTTTAAAATTATTATATATATCCATTAAAATATCAACATTACTATCTATAATATCATCATTTAAATATTGAATATCAATATTATTATATAAATATAAAAAATCTTTTCTATTCATTAATAATATATAATTAAAAAATATAAAAAATACTAAAACTATTTTAATTTTAATTCATGTAGTTTATCATTAACTATAATATATTCAATATTTGAAATTATTTCATTTACTGATAATAAAGGTGTTCTATCATAATTATTTTTATTATATGTTTTATAAACTCTTAATAATTTTGAAAAATTAACAGTTTTTTTAACTTTTTGTTTATTATTATTAATTTTCATTTTAAAATTATTAATTTATAAAATATATTTTTTTTTCAATTTTTATATTAAAAAAAAATTGAAAAATTATCTTTTAAGAGAAATAAAATATCGTATTTCAACAATATTAAAATGGAAAATCAACTTGTTAAGATTACACATATTAAAAAAAATGATAATTTAAAAATTTATGGTATGGTAGGTGAAAATTACTTTGAAATTACTTTTAACATATTTGAAGAAGATATACCTGTAATCGAAAATGATGAATCACAAATACTTATTAAAGATAATAATAAATATTACTTTTGTAAAGTTTCTATATCTAATAAACCATTAGTTAATGATGATGATAGACCAATTCCAATTAATAATTTTAATTATTATGATTATAATATTCCAGCATATATATACTGTATTATGATAGGTATGGTTTCAACCAATATTTAATTTTTTTATATAAAAATTAAAAAAAAAATTGAAAAATATTAAAATAATTAAACAATAATAAAAATGAGTGATTATAATTCAGAAATCGTAATAACACATTTTATTAATTTTCCAAGAAATGATAAAATGATTATATTTGGTAAAGTTAAAAATATTATTAGGTATTTTAGATTAACAATAGTAAAACATGAATTAAATGGTATTCTAGATTATGCAAGTGATGAAGAAAGAATGATTATACAATACGATAATAAAATATATGAAATTATTTATTATGAAAATTCAAATGAAAAATCAGTTTTAAATTATGAAAATATGAGAAATTATTTAGTGTCTAATTTTAATTATGCAGACCATGATATACCTATATCAGTTTATATTGCTTGTATTGGTATGGCTTCAACCACCTATTAATAATATTATAAAAATACAAAAAATAGTAAGAAAATTTTTAATTAAAAAAAATATATTAATTTCATCATCATATTATCAAACAAAACAATGGAGAAAAAATAGATATTGGTATAATGGAGGAAAATATAATGAATGTGAAAAATATCAAATTAAATTAATTGAAAAAATA
>Ga0206130_10005382_pt1 | contig 15148 bp, 17 predicted proteins | sample Helgoland_Spring_9_FD_148637 | JGI IMG/M metagenome (GOLD analysis project Ga0206130, IMG submission 148637) | Pelagic subsurface seawater microbial communities from Kabeltonne, Helgoland, North Sea - Helgoland_Spring_Bloom_20160512_1 | ecosystem: Environmental > Aquatic > Marine > Epipelagic ... | reverse complement strand
ACACCTCCAAAATAGGGGGTCACTGCATAATGCTTTAAAATCATTATTTTCTTGGAAAATAGTGACTGCATACATTTTTTTATATACTTATGGCGAAAATGGTTTAGATGTATTTCTGTTGATAGTTTAGACAACCATATGGCAACGAATAATACATCAATTACATCGGTTAATTATTTTTGTGATAAATGCAACTTTAAATGCATTAAAAAAGGTGATTATAATCGGCATTTACATACACGTAAACATACATCGTCAACCAATCAACACCCGATTACATCACATCAGTGTAATAATTGTAATAAAGAATATCAAGATAGAAGTGGGTTATGGAGACACACCAAAGTATGCAAAGGAACCCCCAAACCGATAAAGGACAATACCGCTGACATCCCATCAGAAACAATCCCACAAAACCCACCAGTAGATATGACAATGGTATTTGAAATTTTGAAACAAAACCAAGAATTCAAAGATCTAATGATGGAACAAGCTAAGCAATTAATGGAACTTCAACATAAATCTGATCAACAAAACCAACGATTAATAGAACATCAAGAGAAATCTGACCAACAACACCTACAACAAAACCAATTCATAATAGAAGCTGTGAAAGATGGGAAAATTGGTAACAACAGTACTAATACCACTAACAACAATACAACCAACAACAAGTTCAATCTCAATGTATTCCTTAATGAGACTTGTAAGGATGCAATAACAATGAATGAATTTATCAATTCCATTGAGGTGTCAATGGATGATTTTGTAGAAACCGGGAAATTAGGGTTTGTAGATGGTATATCAAAGATAATGTTGGAACGCATGCAAGATATGGAGATGCATACCCGGCCGATGCATTGTACAGATTTGAAACGAGAAACATTGTATATAAAGAATGAGGATGCATGGGAGAAAGGAGACCAAGACAAGACCTTACTACGTAAGGCAGTAAAGAATGTGGCAAAGAAGAATTACGGACAATTGAATCCATGGTATGATAGTTCTCAGCCACGTGTTGATCAACCGGGAACCGACGAATATGAAGATTACTTCCAGTATTACAAGTCTGCATTGGGTGGTTGTGGTAAAGAAGAAGATAAAATTTTTGAAGACAAGATTATGAGGAATATAATCAAACGTGTTGTAGTGAACAAGGATACCATTGTATCGTAGTCAGCAATTTCAAACCATATAGTCAAGTATTATTAAGAGTGTTGAGAACCTTAATAATATAAATTGTAAGAAAATACCATAAAACCCTATAATATACATATCCAGAAATGAGTGACATATCCAGAAATGAGTGACATATCCAGAAATGAGTGACATATCCAGAAATGAGTGACATATCCAGAAATGAGTGACATATCCAGAAATGGCATTGTTCAGAGAAGGACATTTTCGCCTTTGACTATTATTTAAGCTCGCACAAAATATGATATAAATAAATTTTATTATATATAGTATCGTAATGGAGAGCGAAGAACCCAAATTATGTGTGAATATGGATTGTGAAAGATATCCACCTGACTGGGATTTTGAAGAAGATACAGAAGAAAATTATGAATATGGACGACAATGGGTAAAATGTAATCTATGTGATGGATATTATAATGATGATGGATCAGGGGATATTTTATTTATTGAAGAAGAACCAAATAATAAAACTGCTCAATGTGATCTATGTGGAAAGGATAATGATATTGTTCAAATGAAAGGAACTGGACAATTTATTTGTGGAAATGCTTGTGATCAAGATACAGATACAGATACGGACACAGACACAGACCAAGAATAAAACCTATCACAACACCTATCACAAAACCTATCACAACACCTATCAACAAAACCTATCACAACACCTATCAACAAAACCTATCACAACACCTATCAACAAAACCTATCACAACACCTATCAACAAAACCTATCAACTACACCTATCACAACACCTATCAACAAAACCAACAAAACCTATCAACAAAACCTATCACAACACCTATCACAACACCTATCAACAAAACCAACAAAACCAACAAAACCTATCACAACACCTATCAACAAAACCTATCAACTACACCTATCACAACACCTATCAACAAAACCAACAAAACCAACAAAACCTATCACAACACCTATCAACAAAACCTATCAACTACACCTATCACAACACCTATTAACTACACCTATCACAACACCTATCAACTAAACCTATCACAACATTATCGTTTCATCAAACAAACCGAATACTTCTTTGTCATGCGAGATTATTATTATAGTATCCTTCTTTTTTTTGTATTCTACGATCACTTTCAACACCTCTTTTTTCAACTCGGGGTCCAATGCATTTGTTGGTTCATCCAGGATCAACACTCTACTTTCCTGCATTAGACCACTTAACACGTTCAACGCTTGACGCTCTCCTCCAGACAGACCCTGAGACCACACTTTTCCTTTCATCACTTCATTTAACCACTTTTTACTTAATTCTAAGTAACTTTCTACACTCACTCCACAACCATACAACAGATTCTTTTTTAAGCTTTCATCAAACAACGATCCGGACTGATCCACATATGTCACTGAACAACGACTTGACGCTCCTGATATTTTACCACTATTTGGTTGATGCATTCCTACAATTAATTTACCCAACGTAGACTTCCCACATCCAGATGGACCTCGTATGCCAACTATTTTACCACCTTGCGTTCTGATATCTAGATTTAGATTTTTTATAATAGGTTTATCTGCATTTTTATATTTAAAGGTAACATTATCAAACTTAATGAATTCAATTGGTTCCACTTTACTGTCACTATAATCATGATTATCCAACTTAGAAAGATCAACATGTCCGAATCGTTTAATAACCGTTTCCATTCTCCCAATAAATTCTACTGTATTTGGTATCTGTTTAATTAACGTTTCCATATTTTCACGATATAAAATTAATATGGTAATAAATGTAATAACATTAGTGATAGATTCTTTATTTTTATAATACTTGGTTATTAACATCCATGTAATAATAAACATGGTACTACTGGCAATTAAGTTCATAACGGTTCCATGGTTATCACCTGAATTATAAAAATCATATGCACTTTCAATTGTTTTGTTTGTTTTAACTTCAAAGTTATCCATTTCATGATTGACTTGTCCTCTCGCGATTATTTTGCCCATATTATTTAATATTTCTTGCATATAGTTTTCTGTCTCATTGACATTGTCTTCATATATTTTATTATAATCTGATAACGACCCAATAGTAAGCCAGGTATAAGCAATTTGTAAAATAATACTTCCAACAAAAATGCATCCAATAAGTGGATTTGTATACAAAAAGTAAATAGACATTAAAAAAAGAAACATTATATTCGGAAAAATATAAGATAACCAGTCATTAACCATCATAAACATAGTAGTAGAAACACGATTAATTGGAGATTGCATCTTAGTAAAATTAATATCACTGAAATCTGAATTATTTATTATCATTAATATATTAATTAATTGTTGTCGCATCCATTGTCGTAATTTTGTAAGCAAATTGGTCTGAAATATTTTATATATATGGTTCATTACAACATAAGCAATGGAAACGCCAACAAACCACTTGAACATATTCGTGGTTCCTGCTAGATTTTTATTCTGTAACATAGTAATCATCTTTGATATGACAGTAGAAATGCCGGCAGAATGTACAATAGTTAATAATATACTTGCAATAAGCATACCGGTTGCATTTATCCATTCATCTTTGACGAATTTCTCCAATAAATATTGGATCAAGTTCATAATAATATATAGTCAGAATATGTTTGATAAAAAATTACTAAATCACGGAATATGTTATGGTTGCGTAATATTGTAATTATTATAATCACAATTGTAATTTACAGATTTTTAATCATTCTTTTTTTTGTTTAGATGCATAAATATAGAAACCAACCAAGTACCAAACAACACTAACATAGCGTTGATATTATCAGCACTTGCAATAAATAACCATCGTAATGCTTTGCAGTGAGGCATTGTAGATGACATTGGAGACATTATAAATCCAAAAACAGTAAGTGGTGCACAAAAGTATATATACATTCGTGGTGAAATATAATGTAAAATTGTCCATAGAACAAATACACCTAAAGCCGGCAATCCTGATTTTATAAATTCTATTATAACATCACTGGATGGCATAATATCAAATAGCATAGTAGTAATATGTTTTGAATGCAGGTATTAACAATTTACACCCTTTGTAATTTAAAACTAAACAAACTATTTAAGTCGTTTCAATTTTTTATCATTGCAATGTATCAATACTTTTCTTACTATAACTATATTGACGAAACTTCATTTTCCTCCAAATGTCTGTATGGAGTCATTGTTTGTATTCCAAAACGCAAATTGTTTGTCCCATTGTTCAAGAAGTTCAAGTGATATATCAGGAAGAACCGGGTGTGCCTCCCATAAGTAGCGGCAAAATGCCCAAGAATACTCAAATTTGTCTGGATATAACTCATTATAATTAGAAAGCAAGAATTGTTGAATATCATTTGGTAACAAATTCAACTTTTGTCTTGGTAAAACATAAGACAATTGAACAAACGATGAGAATGGTTGGTTTGATTTGGCGGTAAGTTTGCTAGATAAGAAATCAGTATCAAAATGTGGTATATATTTACATAGATCGGTAAATAGTGGAGGATAATCATAATTGTATTTCCATTTCCAGTTAGGACAATTGCCAATATAATAACAGAATGTCCATTCTAATCCTTCAAGGTAATTCATACAAATAGGTTTCAGTATGCTCGGTTTGCGATAAGACGAAAATAATATTTTATAATAACGATCTTCCCAATGACTATCTTTTGGACAAATATATTTTTCATCTTGTCTGTATATAATAGGTGCATTGTTTAATGTTTCTTCCTTTTCTTTTGGAGTAGTTTCTGGATATTTGCGATGATCAAATTTATCGCGAACAAAGTATTCATTCAATAGAAAGTCATGTTCTTTCTTTGCGATTTCATTGATAAGTAATGCAAAGTTTTTCCAATAAATTTTGCCAGATTCACGAGATACAAGAAATTTCTCCGGATTATTACCAATAAAGAAACGATACATATCCAATAAAACATTAATGCCATGTGTACGAATATTCATAGCAGGGAAATGTGGAAGAAAGTCATTACCCAATAAGAAACATAAGAAGACATAGTCATCAATACGATTTGGATGGTTATCCCCACAATTCATATCTGATAAAATAGAACCAGCTAATTGGCGAATGTCCAGAAAATGAGGTTCATTCTCATTATCACCACGAGATTCAATTGGAATAGAACTCTTTAAAAATTCAGGTGCTTCACGGAATATATAAATATTATTACAATAATCAAGGTGAAATATAGACAACATAATAAGATCAGAATCTAATCCATATACTGCAATATTATGATTGGTCATATCATTGGTACGTATATGTTGATATAATTTGTGTTCTCCTTCACCTGGAATATCTGAACAAGAGATAATGACGTTTTTGAGTTTGTATTTTGTTTCCGAATTTTTAAAATGATAATTGATGCGTGTTGTTAAATTATTCATAAACACGGTTCCAGGAGTAATTGCAGATGTGTTCCATGAAAATTTGGATGAAATAATATTATCATTACTAAAAGAGATATTGCTCATAAATTGGGATTTATATCTACGAGAACGTTGTTGATCCATCTTAGCAAGTGGAGCAACGCCATCAAATGCGATATATAAACTATTAGTAGGTTGTATAAGAAGTATATAATTTTCTATTTTTTGAATAACATCATTAATAATAATGGTGTCAATATCAGATTTTTGTGAAATTGTGCCCGAATTAATTTGATTTTCAACAGAACGAACTGCATCATAAACAATAGAATTACAATCCATAAATAGGTGTTGAAACATAATTGAAGGTGTCTTCTTAAAGAACTGTAAATTTTTAACTATGTTTGAATAGTTACGAATAATATGCGAAAAATAACTTGGAATGCCCATAGTATTACAAGTTAGGTTACTACGTTAGATAAATATAACGTAGTGAAATGTTTATATTACTTTGATCAATAGTATAGGAGTTGTGTGAAAAATAAAGAAATAAAAATATATTGTATAATTATGCCGGTCAACAAACGTATTCATAGTAAAACAAATGTTGGCAAAAGTGCCGAAGATATAAAAAAAATAATATGCATAATCCGGGATAAAATAAGTTATATCCAAGATATTATTCGCAATACAATGTTCTCAATCCAAAAGAACAAAAAAGATGGCATATTTAGTAATAATGATGTGAATATATCAATAAATGTCTTAACCGATTTATTTAATAAGACAAGGTTTATTTCTGATAAGTTAAATAAAACGGTAAATATTAATGAAATAGATAAAATTTTATCAGAGTGTCAAGGTGTCATAGATAAAATATCAATGATAATTTGTGGTTTTGGTACAAAAAATGTGGAGGATTTATTATTTATTAGTTTTGGGTCGGAATTTAAAAAGATGGTAGTAACAGATCCAATAATGCAAACCAAATACGAAGTAATAAAAAAGTACATTCAACCCATTGGATATAAGGTGTTTCATTGGAAAGGAGATAATATACCAAAAAAATCAAAAATATATTGTCAAGATAAAATTACAGATGAAGAAATTGTAATATCAGATGCTCCAACATTTGAATGTTTTGATGTAGAAACAGGAACCGAAATGTTTTTTCAGAAGATATATGGAATTCGCGTTGTTATACAGAATGAAAAAGCGAAAAAAAGTATCGTTATATCAGGAATAATTGAGGATATATATTTGGATTGTATTACAAATGATTACATTGATGTACGTTTGGATGAGTTAAAAGCAATGTCATGTGGTAGAAGAGAACGCGAAGCACATTTAATAAAGCGATTGGTAGATACAATGACACTAAAAGATGTATTAATATATGGTAATAACGATATTATCAAACGAACATTTACTATAATCAATGACGCAAATAGTGTAAAAAATAATAAATTGGATGATACGATGAAGACATTTTTAGAATTGGATATTTTTTCGCAGCGCGATATGATATTAAATTTACTTATATACGATACCGATAATGATGTTAATTATATTTGTTATTTATTATATGAAGTATTGTCTGTAAGTTCAGTAGACAATGAAGAAACAAAACAAATGTCCAATTTTTACGAAAGTTTGCCTTATAAAATACGAGCCAATTTCAAAGAGGTAATAAAAAAATCAATATCATCCGCAAATGACATAATGCAGAAGTATGATGGGAGTCAAATTTCATTAGAACAACAAATATACTTGATGAAATCAGATGATTCAATCAAACAGAAAGCAATGTTAAAATTAAAAGAAATTAAGGGAAAACCCGATGAAATGACAATGAAGGCAAAACAATATATAGAAGGACTGATAAAGATTCCATTTGGTATGTATCGGCAAGAGCCAGCATTAAAAGAAATAAAGATATTAAATGAATGGTATCGTGGTATAATTAAAATAACAATGAATACATTTCCAGATATTCCATTATCATTGAAACACAATTATACAGTTCTTGATATAGTGAAAGGGTTACGTTTAATAGAAAAACATACAGAGGAGAACATAATACCATTAATTAAAATAATGATCAGTATGATGTCATTAAAAGAGATAAATTCAATAATCCATTACATTAATGCATATAATAAGGAATATACAAGTGACGATCGTATTTTAATAGCAAATCAAACAAAAACAATACAAATAAAAAAAATCCATGAGTTCATTACAAAACTGAAAACAATACATCCTTCCTTTTTATATGAATTATATGATAAATTTGCAAATAATGCAGGTTCTCCATTGACTAGTATAATTTCCGACACATCATCTTTAAATAAGAATGTCAAACGTGTAGAAGATACATTATCAGATATATTAGGTGTATTAGACAATTCAATATATGCACATAAACATGCAAAAAACCAAATAATGAAAATAATTGGACAATGGATGAATGGAGAACAAACCGGTTATTGTTTTGGGTTTGAAGGTAGTCCAGGCGTTGGTAAAACTTCATTGGCAAAGAAGGGTTTATCCCAGTGTTTAAAAGATATAGATGGTTCTCCAAGACCTTTTTCGTTTATTGCAATGGGAGGTTCATGTAATGGTTCTACTTTGGAAGGACATGGATATACATATATGAATTCTACATGGGGGAAGATAGTAGATATATTAATGGAAACGAAATGCATGAACCCTATTATTTATGTGGATGAATTGGATAAAGTGAGTAAAACCGAGAACGGTCGTGAATTAATCGGTATATTTACCCATTTAATAGACCAAACCCAGAATGATACATTCCAAGATAAGTATTTCAATGGGGTAAATATAGATTTATCCAAAGCATTATTTATATTTTCATATAATGATCCGGAACAAATAGATAGTATATTATTAGATCGTATCCATCGTATAAAATTTGAGAACCTAACATTAGATGATAAAATGGTAATAGTAAAAGACTATATAATGCCAGAGATAAATAAGAAGATGGGATTTGATAATATTGTCAATATATCTGATGATATGATTCAACATCTTATAGAAAAATATACGATAGAACCGGGTGTGAGAAAATTAAAGGAAATATTGTTTGACTTATATGGTGAAATTAACCTGGATATTTTAAAGAGTGCAAGTGACATGGAAATAGATTTACCAATAACAATAACAGAAGACAATTTAGAAAATAAATACTTAATCAAATACCATAAAATAGTTGAAAAAACAATTCATAAAGAGAATGAAGTAGGTATTATAAACGGATTATGGGCAAATGCATTAGGTAGAGGAGGAATCATACCAATTCAATCATTATTATATCCATCATCGTCATTTTTAGAACTTAGACTAACTGGATTACAGGGTGATGTAATGAAAGAGAGTATGAATGTAGCAAAAACGTTGGCTTGGAATTTAACACCAAATGCCATAAAAACGAAATTATTAAATCAATTTGAAAAAACGAAATGTCAAGGGCTTCATATTCATTGTCCAGAAGGAGCAATATCTAAGGATGGTCCATCCGCAGGAGCAGCAATAACATCGGCAATATATAGTATTTTCAATAACAAAAAGATTCACAATGACTTAGCAATTACAGGTGAAATTAACTTACAAGGTGAAGTAACTGCAATCGGTGGTTTAGATATAAAAATTGCAGGTGGGATAAGAGCAGGAATAAAAACATTTATTTACCCAGAAAGCAATCATCGTGATTTTCAAAAATGGGAAAGATCTGCAAAGGTTCCAGACGGCATAACATTTTATAAGGTATCAACTATACAAGAAGTATTCAAACACGTTTTTATTTAACTCATTGGAATGACAAAGAAATGTCCGGTTATATTATATTAATAACATGGATGCAAATTTACTAGTATTTTTCTACTTATTTTTACGGTTAGCACCATTTATACTTACATGCTTTTTCACATTAACATCAATAATAAATTCAGATTTCAAAGGCATTATATATTTAGCAGGTGTTGTATTGGCTAGTGTATTCACTATGTTATTTTCAAATCTACCGTTAGTAAATACATTAACAAGACCACCAAATTCACCTGAAATATGTAGATTATTTTCATTTGGTCAACTTGATAATGTGAATGCTCTTCCAATTGGTCAAACAATGTTAACATTTACATTTGCCTATCTATTATACCCCATAATACATCACAGCATAGCAGGTTCAAATACAATAACTATTATATTCTTTTCTGCACTAATACTTGGTGATTTCATATGGAATTTGAAAAATAGTTGTTACAATATATATCAATTAATCATATCTGCTGGCATAGGCGCTGGTGGAGGAGTATTATGGGCACATATAGTATCAAATTCCGCCAAACATATGGATAGATTATATTTTTCAGCAGTTTCAGATAGGGAAGTATGTGAAAAACCATCTAAATCCACATTCAAATGCAACGTATATAAGAACGGAAAACTATTATCAAGAAAAGTAGTTGATTAACAAAATAAAAAATAGAATAGTAAATGTTGCGTATTATTCTATTCATAATCAAAGTGGTTTATATTGTCTACAATCCACTGACGTATTGTTTTGACAATTCGTTGTCTATACATTTCATCTGCAATTAAATGAATATTACGACTTCTTTCTTGGTAATAATGCATAAAATTATTGACAATTTGTTTATAATTACCATTATGATATGTAGTTGTTAAATCAGTAAATGCAAATTTAGGATAATTTTTACGTTGGTTTACTTCATTATGGAATATATATAAGAATTTTTGTAATTCATCCTTAGAACGAACGTTTAATATAGAATGTTTATTTAAATATTCCTTTGCATGCGAAGAACACAATGGACACGGTACGTTTGTACAAATATTATATATTATTCTTAATAAATCAGATCTTATTTCCATAAATGATTTATCCATCACCTTTTCAGCCATTGTGTGTAAATAAATCCATGTAGGAGCGCCCCATTTCATCTTAGGTTTATTATCAACTACATGGACAGGAGGAGTTGCAATGCGAAGATTGTCGTTATAAGCGGGATTTCGGCTAGTTCTAATAAGATTACTCATTTTGGATCGGTCTGTACTAGTTTTGCGTTGTTGATTATTTGAAAATATCATATTCATATTGTATTATCGGTTATTATAGAAGATCTGGATAAAAAAATAACAAGCAAATACCAATAATATTAAAAATACATATAAAAATATAATTATATGTTAAATAATGGAAAATAAGCAACAGTTAATAGATAGCATCAAAGATTGGGTTAAATTAGACAATGAGATTAAAGCAATACAAAGTGAATTAAATTCAAGAAAAAGTGAAAAAAAACGTGTATCGGAAGCATTAATGGAAACTATGAATTCCAATGAAATAGATTGTATTGACATTAAAAATGGACAATTGTGTTATAATCGCCGCAATGTAAAAAAACCAATAACAAAGAAAGGATTATTTGATATACTTACTAAATATTATAAGGGTGATTTATTACAAGCAACTGAAATAAACAATTATATAAGCGAAAATCGTGAGGAAGTTGTAAAAGAAACACTAGTTCGTAAAACAACAAAAGACAAATAAATTATGTTAGACCAAATTCTGGTATAGTATAGTTATCGCCCATTTTTTCATATCTGGCTATAATCCGTGGATTTTCGGTTTCAGACATAACATCCTCAGTATTATATACATTATTACAGTCATCTATATAATAAACTATGCCACAAATTTCGTGAGCCATAACATCCATTTTGCGTCGTGATAGTTCTGTCATATTAGTTTGATTAATTACCCCATGCGGTGTACCTTTTACATGTGTTCCACAATATTCATGTTCATCCATTCTTCTTCTGGTACATTGTTCGCCATTTGCTCGCTTTGCATTACATCGGTTAGTAACAGGAACAGCATTTTTTATACGTTTGCGTTTACATACATCTTCTTTTTCAAATACAAGTCTTTCATAATCATATACAAATCCTACTAATTCTCCATCTTTATCTTTATCATCAAATTGTAGTGAATTTATTTTATCACGAATGTCATTTTTAAACTTCGTAATATAGGTTTCAAACTTATTATTTAAACGTTTTTCCATGGTAATGTATGTTAATATACAATAGATATATATGCCTAATCAAATTCAATTTTTTACATACAATAAAAATTCTATGTAAAAGTATACCCAAATTAATCCCAGTTTGCAGGTCTTTGTTTTTTACCTCCGTCATATTCAACTGCGAAATTTTGAGATATTAGCCATTCATTAACATTCACCTCACCGATATACACTTCTGCCAAAATCCGACCATATTTTTCATTTTCTACATTACGAAGTTCAATAATTTTTCCATAAATAAGGTCATGTAATGCATCTCTTGCAAGTATAGCAAGTTCTTTTTCTGCTTGTGATTTTCCCCTAATTTCAGGTGTATCTATACCATTCAATCGTACAGAGAACCTATATATGGGACCATCAGTGCATGGCAATTTAGCGGCAATGGTAATCGTATCCCCATCATATACTTTGATAACCTTTCCAAATTTTATTGGATACACAAACGTGCTTGTATCATTATATTCTATGTTGTCTAAATAGTCAACGTCACTCATCTGATATACAATCTCTTTTGATTTTTTATGATGAGCCTTTTCCGCAAAGTAACAACAAGATAATCTAATTCCCATATTTGTTATACACAATCAACTATTTTACATACAATCAATTTTAGATGATATCACAGAAAATAAGGCGTATTTCTATTTTTTACACTTCCCATAATGCGCTCCTGACCACTTTACCCATTTTTTTACAGTAAATTTTTTCTTACGTTTATTCCTACGATAACATGTATTTGATAATGCACATAGTTCTTTGTCTTTGATATCATTGCATAATTTGTCAAGACAATTGTAAATATGGTATTTTTTCATTGTTTTTTTGAATTGTTTTGGTGTATGATTACCTGACTTATTCGCACCATAACCAGTATAACATATTTTTTTTCTGGAACTTTTATTCCTTGGCATTTAGTGTATATAGAGATATAATTGAAATAAAAATAAAATGATATTTGTCTTATCTTATTGATTTTACCTAAAACATACCTTGTATTTTTTTAAATAGAGCTTGTAATTCTACACAAGCGACTCTTAAATCATCACGTACATGTTGGATACTTGAAGGACGTGCAAATGCAATGCGAATCTTACTATCAGAGTCATGTGGATGAAACTTTTTAAATCCACAGAAATTATATGATTTATCATCACCCAAATAATATTTATTATATAGGACATATTCAAGTGATTTCCCAATAGTATAATCCTCATTTTCTAAGATAATATCAAAGCAATTGTCCATTGTAGTTTCACTATTCACGATTTGTATGGTTTTAGAATCAATCGTTTGAACTAAATCAAATAATTTTTGTTGTAATACAACACATGCTTTTTTAACTATATCACGGTTTTCATATATTCCAATAGTTTGAATGATAAAATCATAACTATCTGGTATAAACTGGCGTTGGGCATCAAGCAACTCAAAATTCCTTTTTTGAAAGACAATTTCTTCGGAATTTAATTGTTCTGATCTTAATTTATCTTCTTGTTCTTCCCATATTTTTTTTGCACGAACTGGATCAGGTGTATTTCCATATGAACATTTGGAAACTACATTGAACATACCATTCTCCTTAGCAGTATGAACGGAAAATTCCGCAGATAGCTTAATTCTCTCACCTGGTATAGTTAGACCAATCTTTGGACGGATACGAGCAAAATCAATAAACATATTTGTTTTTGCACAAGCAGGAAATATTTTACGGGTTTCTTCTTCTGTAATATAATTGTCATTTTCTTTGTTTTTAATTTTAAAATGTTCAGTTGTTACAATAATCATATTTTCGGTATCATTTTGAATATCTAATTCCAATGTATATTTTCCAGGCAAGGTAGTTAAATCGTCAATATGAATCGGAATACAACTCAAACGTTGTTTTAAAATTTCATTATGTAATCGTGTAGTATTAACCGATATATTGCACTGTCCAACAGAACTAGTATCGGTATAAATAACCGTAGTTGGAATATCGGATATTATCGTACGACGAATAGCATTTGCTAAACTAACATTAAGTTGGCTTAGTGTAAATTTATAAACATCACCTTCCTCAGAAATATTTGATAATGTGGGGTTCATGGTATAAAATATATACTTATAATTTTATATCATTATATGTTTGTTTGTTATTTCAATTTTCTAAATAGACATTTCTATTTCGTCTTCTAAAATATACTTATTGATAAAATCTGTACGATGACAAGGTTTTAATATACCCCATATAAGTCTAGAAACACGAAGATAATTCATAGAAGGTAATATTGACATATATGGACTCAATAATTCTTGACATTTGGTGGAAATTTGATACGAATTGTTATGACAATAACTTTGCAAATCATTATATAAAATGCTACTGGTATAATGGGTATTATAAACATCATTTACTATTGTATAATCCATATTAAAACTACGAACATCCATCATAAGCTCTTTGGGTTGTAGTTCATATGTATATGGTATTATATGTTTGTGTATTAGATACCAATGTAATCGTTTTGTTATATTAAATTCCATTTACATAATAACAATATAAGCATTTATACTATTTTACATAAATTATTTATGCGATCATCATCATACCAAGCATTGCAAATAACATAATAACGGGTAATAATACTAAAAACCAAGCGAAAGATGTAGCTCCTCCACGACATATAATATTAAGTAACCAAGTCCAAAATAGTACATATAAAAGTTTAATAATGAATATCATACTGGTATTTGAAACATTACAACTATATGATCCAAGGCAATATAAATTTACATTACCCATATTTTGAATAAACATTGCGGCTAATGTGATACCGGAAATAACCAGATATACATACGCAGGCGTACATAGATTTTTTAGTCCAACCATTGACATAATTTGACCTATATAGTTAAATTATATTTTTTTTGTTATTCTAAATAGATTCGTCGCCTTGAATTTTAAGAATACTATTTACTTCACCTCCACGAAGTGGCATATTAGATATTTCGCCACCATGTACGATCTCAGAAAATCCTCCCATAACTGAACTGTATGGATTAAAAATATTACCTCCTTTCATTACACGTCTAGATTTACCTTTTTTGTTTCTTCTATACTTTTTTGTTTTGCTACCGCCTGGCATTGATGAGTTCTCTCCAACATGTTCATATGGAGCTAACTGATTACCTCCTTGAAATGGTATAATACTGGTTTCTGGAATACTAGATAACGAATTGCCACCAGTCATTGTTTTTGCATAACCACCGCGTTGTTTTCTTGTTTTACGACCTTTTCTATTTTTAGCATTTTTGCTAGCAGTTTTAGGAGCTTTCTTGGAAGTCTTCTTTACAGTTCTTCGCTTTATTGGCATTATATACTAGAATGATAAAAAATATATATCTTAATTTTCTATCAAGTATA
>Ga0206130_10005381_pt1 | contig 15151 bp, 11 predicted proteins | sample Helgoland_Spring_9_FD_148637 | JGI IMG/M metagenome (GOLD analysis project Ga0206130, IMG submission 148637) | Pelagic subsurface seawater microbial communities from Kabeltonne, Helgoland, North Sea - Helgoland_Spring_Bloom_20160512_1 | ecosystem: Environmental > Aquatic > Marine > Epipelagic ... | reverse complement strand
TGCCGGGCGGGGCAATTCAGTCAAAATGATTCTTCATCAGCACCCAAGCGTGAACTCGCCACCCGTGGCTCGCGCAAACCTGTCCGAGCCTGAAAAGAAACGCCTTCCCGTCCGCATCCTCTTCGAAGATCGCCTTGCCGCCATCGCCCCGTGCCATGACGTGATAGACCGCCTCCGGATACTGATGTCGCAATGCTCTCGGCATGAGCCAAACCTCTCCGATCGAATCCCTGGAATCAAGAAGAATGCGAAATGCGACACCTGGTACCATTTCCACATCGTCCGAAGCAGGCGGCCGAGCCCGTAGGGTTCGAGCTCGGCTGACTGCTTCGGCGGATGTTTGGAAGATGCCTGAAATGGTATCTCCATGGTGCCATGAAAAAATCCAAAGCAAAGCAATCCGTCTATCGCAACCAGAACTCACTCATCCGTGCCCTCTTCGAGCGTGCCGGAAACTCTAGGAAAGTTCTCTGCGTGGCACTCGACTACGCCAAGCGAAAACACGTTGCCCTGATCTGCGAAGGCAACGGCGATGTCCTCAAATCCTCCTTTCCCGTTGAGAACAACGCGGCTGGCATCGAGCATCTACTGGAGGAAATTTCCGCTACCGCCCGCCATCGGAAAATCCCAGCGGACCAGGTTTTCCTCGGCGGTGAGGACGAGGCCGCGTACGTGGCCAACTTCACCCAGGCGCTCCGCCTCAAAGGCTATCTCGTTGTCCGGGTCAACGCCTACGAAGCCAAGGAAAACCGCGAAAACCTCCTTGCTAGCACCGACGGACTCGACCTGCTGGGCATCGCCAAAACCCTGCTCTCCCGCCGTGCCAGAGTCACCGGTGATGCTGCCAACGCGAACCCGGCCTACCGACATATCCGCGATCTTTCCCGCTGCCGCCGCACTCTCGTGCGTCAGCAGACCGCTGCCTCCAACCGCATCCATGCCCTTGCCGAACAGCTCTTCCCCGGTTTCCTCAACGGCTCCAAAAGTGCGCTCACTCCCTTTACCGAAGCCTCCCTCGAACTCATGCGGGAACGCTTCAGCGCCCCGGAAATCGCCCGGCGCAAACCCGCCGCACTCGGCAACCTCCTGCGCCGCCACCGCGTCCACCACCCAGATCAAACCGCAGCGGAAATCATCCTTCTCGCCCGCGAGGCACTACCACCCGCCGCCGCCCGCGTTGCCTCGCTTCAGCGCACCCTCGCTGCCACCGTCGATCTCTACGCCTGCCTCCGGCGCAACGCCCTCGAGCTGCGTTCCGAAGCCGCCCTGCTGCTAGCCACCACCCCTTACGTCATGCTCACCAGCATACCCGGCATCGGCTTTGTCCTCGCAGCCGGCCTCGCCGGAGAACTCGGCGAACCATCCAGCCTCTCAAGGCTCGACTCCCTCTGCGCCTATGCCGGCATCGTCCCGCGCACCTTCCAGAGCGGCGGTCCGGACTCGCCCGCAATCCAAGGCCACGCCAGCCCGCGCTGCAACCGCATCCTCAAAGACTGGACAGTCCAGAGCGCCCAGAAAATCCACCTCTACGGCCCGCCCGAACTCAAGGACCGCATCACCCGCTGGAACGCCGAGGGCAGGCATGGGCTCTTCGCCGGCGCTCGCCACAACCTCCGCCTGGCCAGCGCACTCGTGAAAAACGAAATCCCCTACCTCGCTCCCGAAGGCCGGGGACGCCACGCCACCCCCGCGCAGATCGAGACCGCCACCCAAGCCACCTGGGCCATCCTCCTGAAGAAATGGCGCACCATCAGTGGCGGCCCCGATCTCATCCTCGACCAGGCCCACCCGCTGGGCTACTGGCGCAATCTCATGCTCGAAATCCACGGCATCGACCTCCCTGGACGGCCATGAGAAACCACCTTCCCACAACCCGCGATCCGAAGGCCGGACCCGGGCGAATGCCGGAATGAACAAACGGAGACGGGGCGACCGGATGGCTCATGAGACACCGCCGCACGCAAGTGACGGCTTGGGTCAGGATGCCAAACCACCGGTCGCCCCCGATCCGACCCGGAGCGATGACTCCGGGACGGACCATGGCTCAAAGATACTTCGCCTGGGCAGCAATGCCAAGGGCACGTACACCAGGTCGCCAGGCAAAAGGGGCGCGGCGCAAAACGGGAAAACCCGTGACGCGCCAACCGGTGGTTGCCACCACCCGCACCCGTTTCCACCCGTTCAAACCGCCAAGCCCGAACCGCCGGAAAGATCCAAAACCAGACATGCCAGAAAATCGAACCCTCCGATCTGGCACGATCCCACGCGCCCAAAATACGACCTCACAAAAAACTCAAAAAACCACTTGATCCTCTCTGATACTCCTGACCCCAATTACTGGCTAGCCGGCTATATGACCCGTATTCGGGGGGATTCGATTCTCAAGACCCCGAACAGGATGGGGGCTGTTCCAATCCCTACTTCCCCTCAATAATGCTAGGAATTTGCTTTTTCACCTAGAACGTGAAATACCCTGAAGGGGCGAACCGAGCAAGAGGAAAAGGGGGGTGCGGGGGAAAAGGGGAGGTTTTTCGGTAAAATCTGAAATGCTAAAAAGCTGAAATACTGAAATACTGAAATCCGAGTAGAAGCATCTCTCGGCTCGGGCATTATCTCGGATTTCTAGGCATCGTGGGCACAACTCCCCCGCGCTGTCGCAGCATGGTTTCTGCGCAGGGGGTCATGGATGGTTGATTTGACCTATTGGCCATCGAGCACCAGAACCCGGCCGTCATCGAGAGCCACTTCCTTGGGCTGCCATGTCGGGCTCTGATCCACATCCTCTCCCGTCACTTCCCTGGTCTCATTCGCAAATCATCAAGAGCCAAGCGAACTCCAGCCAAGTTCTTGATCAGAGTCGCCCCGATTTTATCGATCGCTTTCTGATAGCCCGAAGCAGCACGCCCTCCGATCAAGAGCGCAACATCATCCGGCAAGAGACGCCGCAACTTGAGAAGCTCGCCGGCCAATTCAGGATCATCAGCCGGGTAGACAATGCTCAAGCCAACGGCACGCGCCTTGCTCCGGATGGCAACCCGAACGATCTCTTCCGCTGGCAGGGATGCCCCCATGTACGACACCTCCCAACCTTGTCGACGAGCGGTGCAGGCAACCAACACTCCCCCAAGTTCATGCAACTGGCCGCTGGGTGTCGCCACAATCAATCCCGGTGCGCCCATCGTCGCGGCATAGGGGCGACTGGCCATGAGGAGGACTTCTTTAATGACCTCGCTTGCGGCATGCTCTTCCGCCACCGAGATCTCACCAAGCTCCCATCCTAGTCCAATCCGTTCAATGAGCGGCACAATCAACTTCTCGGTCATCACTGAGATTCCCATCGACACCGTCGCACTCTCCAAAACTCCACGAAGCCTTAGCAAGTCCAACTCAGTCACAAACCTCCAAGCTTGCTCCATGAACATCTCTTCTGGGGTCGACGAAACCTGGGATTCCACATTCTCAGCTTGCGGATCCAAAGAGCCCGCCAAGGACTCCAGCTCTTCAAGTGGCAAGGAGGCTATTTGTCCGATGGAATGTCCTCCCCGGGTCAAGGCGGCCATCAACTCGAGACGCCGCACTTCCTCATCCCCGTAGAGCCGGCGGTTCGAATCAGAACGATCCGGAGTCACCGCTCCATAGCGCCGCTCCCACACTCGCAGCACATGCGGGCTCAACCCCGTGCGCTGAGATACCAATTTCATCGGATAAAGGCCACCAGACATGCGCCTTATGTAGACATCGCTTAGACAGAACGCAACTAATTCAAAAATAAATGATTAAATAATAGACAGACTGTTGACGAGGGTCATTTGCTAGACAAAGTGTAGACATACGCCACCCGCAGTGGGTGACGAAACCAAACAACAAAGAAACAACCAGAAAAATGAAAACTAGACAATTCCTCGCCCTCGCAACCTCAGCGGCCTTCCTCTTCACCACATCCAGTGCTGTGGCCGAACCTAAAACTGAAACCAAGACCGTGGTCGAACTGGCCGCCTCGAACGACGACTTCTCCACCTTGGTGGCGGCGGTTAAAGCAGCCGGACTGGCCGAAACACTCAGCGGTGATGGCCCCTTCACCATCTTTGCACCAACCAACGAGGCTTTCGCGAAACTCCCCAAGGGAACCGTGGAAACCCTCCTCAAGCCAGAAAACAAAGCAAAGCTCCAGGCAATCCTCACCCTTCATGTCGTTGGGGCAAAGGTCATGGCAGCCGATGTGAAACCCGGCAAAGTCAAGACCGTCAACGGAGCCTCCGTTGAAATCGTCGTCAAGGATGGTGCTGTCACCGTAAACGGCAGCAAGGTGATCAAGACCGATATCGTCGGAAAGAACGGCGTCATCCACGTCATCGACACCGTCATTCTTCCCGCTTCCTAAATTGGATATTCCACCACTGAAACCCCAAAGGCAGGGAGCCCCATACCCGGTCTCCCTGCCTCAACTCTTCAAACAACCATGCTACCATGAAAACGAAATTCGCTATCGCCATCACCTTCGGAGCAACCCTCCTTTGCTCCGCCCTCTCCTCCTGTGCCGGCCCCTTCGGAAGAGGCGGCTACGAGTCCGCTCCTTACACCGCCGTCAAAACCGATGGCGCATTTGAGATTCGAGACTATCCCGAAATTGTCGTCGCAACCACGACCATGTCGGGCGACAAAGACAATCAGAACTCCGGGTTCATGAGCTTATTCAAATACATCTCCGGAAAGAACGAAGCCGAACAAAAGATAGCCATGACCACTCCGGTTTTCTCAAAGACAGACGGAGATCGTCAGGAGATGAGCTTCGTGGTCCCCAAAGAAGTGGCTCAATCCGGAGCGCCCAAAGCGAACAACAAAAACATCACCGTCGCCAAGCGACAGGCAGGCCGCTTCGCGGTGTATCGATACAGCGGTCGCTGGACCGAAGCCCGGGACAAGAAAGCACGTGAAACACTCGCCGAATGGGCGAAGACGCAAAAACTCACGCTGACATCAGTGATGGAGAAGGCCAGCTATGACCCTCCCTTCACTCCGCCCTTTATGCGACGCAACGAGATCCTGGTAAGCATCAACAAGTAGTCCCCATGAATGAAACGGGAGCAACCATCGTCTGGTTTCGCCAGGACCTACGGCTGCAAGACAACGCCGCCTTGGCGGCCGCCATCCAGCGAGGAAAACCAATCCTCCCGGTATTCATTTGGGCCCCCTTCGAAGAGGGGGAATGGGCCCCGGGGGCAGCCTCCCAATGGTGGCTCCACCATGCGCTCAACGAGCTAAATTCACTTCTTCTGCAACAGGGTTCGCGGCTTCTGCTTGAGGGCGCTCAAGCTGGCTCCAGCCTGGAAAGCCTTCTCTATCTCGCGCGGGAAAGCGGAGCGGACCACATCTATTGGAACCGCCGTCAGGAACCGGCAGCCATTGCCCGGGATGCGAAAGTCTCCGAGCAATTAACCAGAGAAGGACTTCGACCTGAGAGCTTCAATAGCGCCATGCTTTTGGAACCCCCGGACATCAAGAACAAGGCCGGACGTCCCTTCCGGGTATTCACGCCACTCTGGAATCACTATCGGACCCGTACGATTCCCGCCCCTCATTCTGTCGATCTCGACGCCTTGCAATGCCCCCAAAAGTGGCCGCAACAAAACCCGCTGGATCTCCAATCATTCCTGCCATCGATCCACTGGGACTCCGGATTCTCGGACCAGTTTGGAATACCCACCCGGGCAGGCCAATTAAGCCGGCTTGACGAATTTATCACCACTCGTGCCGAGGACTACCCTACCACCCGGGACTTTCCAGCCATCGACGGAACCAGCCTCCTCTCCCCTGCCCTGCACTGGGGACAAATTGGGCCACGCGAGGTATGGCATCGATTTGACCAAACGATACCCGCCGTCGAGTCCGGCGTGATGCGACAACTCATCTGGCGCGAATTTTCACATCATCTTCTGGTCCATTTTCCACAAACTCCCCAACGCCCCTTGAGGGAAGATTTCCTTCAGTTTCCTTGGCGTGAAGATCCGGAACACTTGCGCCTATGGCAACAAGGAGAGACCGGCTATCCGATTGTCGATGCCGGCATGCGTCAGTTGTGGCAAACTGGTTGGATGCACAACCGGGTCCGCATGATCGTCGGCTCTTTTCTTGTCAAACACCTCCTGGGACATTGGATCGAAGGAGCCCATTGGTTCTGGGACACCCTTGTCGATGCGGATCTCGCCAACAACACCTTCGGCTGGCAATGGATCGGCGGCTGTGGTGCCGATGCCGCACCCTACTTCCGCATCTTCAATCCGATCATCCAAGGAGAGAAGTTCGACTCGGATGGAGCCTACGTCAAAACCTACCTCCCTGAACTTGCCAAAGTCCCCGCCAAATTCATTCATCGCCCCTGGGAAATGACCGATCTGGAACTCGCCGCCTGCGGTATCCGCTTGGGCCAGAATTACCCCCGCCCAATCATCGAGCACAAGAAAGGTCGCGCCCGCGCACTGGAAGCATTCCAATTGAACAAGATGCGCTCCTGCTGAGACAGCGCTGCTAGGAATTTGCTTTTGGGGTAGGCCCTTGGAAGACATGACCCCGCCGCGCGTTCCATCCCTGGCTGAATGTCCCGAGCAGATACTTCATCCCGGTGGCCAGGTTCGGTTCCGGTGTCTCTAGGAGCAGGGGAAAATGAGGAGAATCTCGCCAAATAGCCATGAAAGATCGAACAACCATACAGAACCAACGGTCGCTTCACGGGCACGGGTCATCTAAGGCACGCTAGGCGAGAGGAGAGGCTTCCGTCGATGGCTCGGCAGCCTCTATTATATGCCGGCAAAAAATTGAGGGCTAGGCAATGGGAGCGGATGCCAAATAGTTTGGGCTGACCTCATTTGCTCCTTCCTTTGGGTCACGGCTCAGCCTGATGAGCAGCGCATCAATCACTCGAGTGTAAAGTGGCCACCACCTTGGATCCTCTGAAAAGCTCCAACTCGGTGCCATGAACATGAAATTTTTCCACTGAAGAAATCACCTTGGCGAATTCACTTTCGAGCTTCATGAGCTTGGGTGGTCCGGCCATCTTTGTGCTGATGAGTTGCCCCATGATGACCGCGTCGTTGACCAGAGCATAGGAGCCATTGAGTCGGTTGATGCCGCCGAACATAGCTAGCTTGCCACCGGAGAATTTCATTGTGGGTGGCTTCTCGGCGGTGACCTTCTTGCCGTTGAGGGTGACCAGCGTCCACGTTTTGTTGGCGGCGGAATTCACGTCGGCCATGTCGCAGACGTGGGCTTTCCACGAGTAGGTCTTGTCGGATGCTGCGGCGATGGGTGCTTTTGCATCTGCCGGTGCGGGGTAGATGGTGACACCCTCCTTGATCGTCTTGACGACCTCAATATCCTTGATTGTCATCGGATCGACCTTGATCGGGTCTTTACTCAGAATCACGAGGTCGGCGAGTTTGCCGACTTCAAGGGTGCCCTTGCGGTCTTGCTCGTCATACTGTTCGGCCGCCCATTCAGTCATGGCCTTGAGTCCTTCAAAGGGTGTCACACGTTGGTCAGGGCCAATTTTGGCACCGCCACGGGAGATGCGGTTCACGGCGGAGGAAAGCATCATCATCTGGTCGAGCGGAGCAACGACAAAGTCGGTGTGGTTGCTCGGGCGGAGGCCGGCGTCGATGGCGTCGCGCATGGGCGAGAGATACATCGCTTGTTTCTCGCCACGGTTTGCTATGTGCGCTTCTGCGAAGTAAAAGGTGTGGAGGGTGTAGAACGAGGGGCGGACCTTGTATTCGACGAACTTGGGGATGTGATCCTTGCGCATGAACTGCGTGTGAATCGTCGTGACGTTCCAAGGCTTGCTATAGTCCCCCTCGCGGGCGAACTCGAAGGCCGTGAGGAAGGCGTCGATAGCGGCGTCGCCATTGCAGTGAAGGAGCAGCGGAACGTTCATCTCGTAAACCTTCTTAACCATCTGATTGGCGAGATCCTGCGGAAAGGTCGGCTCACCGCTCCAGTTCTTTTCCCCGCCGGGGCCGCCGGTAAGATACGGAGTGGTAAAGAATGCCGTCCGGCCTTGCGGTGATCCATCGACGGTGATCTTTACGCCGCCGACCTTGAAGCGATTTTCATACTTGGTCCATTTCTCCACGGGATGTTCGGCGAGGACTTTGTCGACATCGGTGATGAAGGGATAGGCGACGATATCGATGATGTTTGCGCCGGCATCGCTCGCCCTCTTGATCGTTTGGAACTGCGCCAAATGCGTCGCTCCCTCATGAGCAGTGGTAATGCCGGATTCGGCATAGAGCATCTGGCCGGCACGGCTCCAGTCAATCTCCTGCTGAGCAGTCATTGGCTCGGATTTGGCCATCACTGGGAGGAAGGCCGTTTCCATGATGAGCCCCCAGGGCTCCTGGGTGCCAGGCTTGCGAACAATGACCCCGCCGGGAGGAGTTTTCGTTTCAGCACTGATCTCGTAGTAGTCCAGCGCAAGGCTATTCATCACCGCACCGTGCATCGAGACGTGCTCGATACGCACCGGATTGTCAGGGAAGGCCTCGTCGAGGTCCCCTCGATTGAGCAGACGGCCACCCGGCATCACGGTGTCATCGTAGCCGTAGCCCATGATCATCTCGCCCTTCGGGATCTTGCGCTCACCTGCGAACCGTTCCAGTTCGGCAATGATGCTCGGCACATCCTTGCCCGTGCCGGAAGGCGGGGCGTAGAGCTTGCACTGGTTGGCGACGAGCAGTGAATTGATGTAATGGCTGTGCCCGTCAAGGAATCCCGGGAGCAGAGCCTTGCCATCGAGGTCGATGACCTTTGTGGCATCGCCTTTCATGGCGAGGGCGTCCTCTTCGGTTCCGACCAAGGAGATTTTTCCGTCCGTTACGGCGAGAGCTTCGACGTAGGTCGGTTTGTCGCCGGTCATGGTGAGGATGGCGCCATTCCGATAGATGCTGTCCGCCTCCTGGGCGGTTAGGGGCGCCGCGGTGAGGAAAGTGCTGCAGGATACCGCGATGAGTGAGTTACGTAATTTCATCTCTTTCTTCTATACTAGAACCGCCCAGCTTGTCCTCGGTAAGGCTAGCTGTCAAATGAGCGATTTGTCAGCAGGGCTATTTCCGTTTCCGAACATTCAAGCCGTCTTGCGCGCCTCGAACCCGGACTCGGTCGGTGGACTGGCGGGAGTAGAAATCAGTTCATTGCGGTTGGTGATTTGCTTTTTGGTTGGGAAGTAGCGATCTTGTAGGCGCGGTTCAAGGCCGCTCGGTAGATCCATGCACGCTGGCGTGCACCGTCAATAGCACCAGTGTCGTCCAGGACCTTTCTCAAGTCCTTGCGCATTCCAGCGTTGATCTGCTTGTTGCTGGCGAGTTCTTCGAGGCATTTTTTGTAAATGGTCGCGCACTGTTGGGGATCGCCGTTGTTGAAGACCGGCACACCACGGTCGATCGCGTCTTCGATCAGTTTTTTGGGGTCCATCCTTGTTTCCGCTGGGAGACATTTCGATGGAGAGCAGCTTTCCGTGGGGAGGAGAACCGCATCGATGACATGGATGATGCCGTTGTCGCATTCAATGTCGGTGGACCGGATGGTTGCGCCATTGACTTGGAAGAGTCCGTCGTTGATGCCGAAATTCACCGGCTGTCCGTTGAGCGTTTTGGCGGATTTGGCCTTGAGGGCGTCTCCGGCTGAAATCGCTCCCGAGAAGGCGTGGTAGGTGAGGACCGCTTTGAGTTGGTCGATGTTTTCTTTCTTCAGGAGTGACTCGACGGTGCCCTTGGGGAGTGCTGCGAAAGCCTCATCGGTCGGTGCCAACACCGTGAAGGGGTCATCGCCCTGCAGGACATCGGTCAGGCCTGCGGCTTCGACCGCGGCGATGAGGGTGTTGAAGGTGCCTGCGCTCTTGGCAACGCTGAGGATGTCTTTCGCGGTTTCCGGCGTCGGTGGGAGGAGGACGGAATCGATGACGTGGATTACGCCATTCGAGCACTCAATGTCCGCATTGAGGATCGCGGCGTCGTTCACCCGCACCTGCCCTTCCTTGAAGGCAATGGCGAGCGACTCGCCCTGTACCGTCGCTGCGGATCCGGCACCAAGCGCTCCTGCCAGGTTGGTGGAGCCGGGACTCACGTGATACTTGAGGATGGCTTGGAGCTGGTCCCGGTTTTCAGGTTTCAGGAGGCTCTCCACCGTTCCCTTTGGAAGCTTGGAAAAGGCTTCGTCGGTCGGAGCGAACACTGTGAAGGGGCCCTCGCCTTGGAGGACACCGACGAGCTCGGCCTTGGTCAGGGCCGCCGCGAGGGTGTTAAAGCGACCGTCTGCGAGTGCCAGATCGACGATGGTGGATGATTCTTCGGCGCCAAAGGCACGGATCCAATCGACTTCGAGCTTGAAGGCTCCGGGCTGCTTGTCGGCCAGCAGCAACCCAAGACGTCGGACTTTGGCGGGGTTGAAGACTTCGTTCTTCAATGTCCTCCCGCGGAAGGTGGCAGTGAGTTCACTAAACGGAACGCGGACTTCTTTCCACTCGTCCTTGGCGGTGGGAAACTCGGCCATGAAGGATACCTCCATGCCGCGGTAGCGTGCGTCGGAGCCGATCCGTACCTGATAAGTGCGTCCGTCGCCTTTCACGCGCATCACCAAGCCCGTGCTGTCGGAGAGGTCGAGGCCGAGGACATCAGTTCGCAGCGAGGAGAACCCACCATTGTTCTTGAGGGAGAGGTTCCCCTTGAAGACCAGAGTGCCAGAGTCCGTGGTGGAAATGGAACCCTTTGAGCGACCGCCCATGACCCCGTCATTCACGGTTCTCCAACCGAGATTCTCGGCTTCCTGCTTTCCGAACTCCGCGAGGGAGCGCTCTGCAGCGGTGGCTGGGAGGAGCATGGCTCCTGCGGTTGCGAGACCGGCGAGTGCATTGAGGTAACGATGATTTTTAGTGTTCATTGTGTAGTTGATTCGCCTTCGAAGGCAAACTGGATGCCTCTTTTTTCAAGAAAGTTTTTTTTGAGGCGGATGATCGCTCCCCGCGATCCAGAGAAGAGCGGGGGCGAGGGCTGGGGACGGCCTCTTTCGAGGCTGGCGGCATTGGATCCATAATATTGCTGGCACAGGTATCAGGGCGGGCGATAGTGGCCTTCGTGCACCTTCTTCTCACCGGCGCGACCGGATACATCGGCTTACGGCTCGTTCCGTCCCTTCTTGAGGACGGGCATCGTGTCACGGTTCTCGTGCGCGACCGCCGCCGCTTCCCATCGGCCGAGTTTTCCGAGGCGGGCGAGCGGCTGCAGGTTCTGGAAGGCGACTTCTTGGATCCAGGTTCCCTTCCAGAGTTCCCGGTCGATCTGGAGGCCGCGTTTTACCTACTCCACTCGATGGGTGGGGGCGGGGACTTTGCGGCCCGCGAGAAGGCCGTGGCCCGGAACTTCGTCAAGGCTCTCGAGCCCACCGGCTGCCGGCGCATCATTTACTTGGGCGGCCTCATCGATGATCCCGCCGATCTCTCGCCTCATCTACGCTCCCGGCTTGAGGTCGAGGAGGTGCTGCGCGGCGGAGCGGCGGAGCTCACCGTGCTGCGGGCTTCCATCATCGTCGGCTCCGGATCAGCCTCCTTCGAAATCGTCCGCGATCTCGCCGAGAAACTTCCCGTGATGGTCGCGCCGCGCTGGGTCAACACCCGATGCCAGCCCATCGCCATCGTGGACGTCATTGCCTACCTCACCGGGGTGCTGCGGGTCCAGGAAACGGCCGGCCGAACCTATGATATTGGTGGCCCCGAGGTTCTGCGCTACCGCGACGTCCTCGAGGGATACGCCGCCGTGCGCGGGCTGAAGCGCTGGTTCGTGCCGGTGCCGTTTCTCAGCCCCCGGCTCTCGTCTTGGTGGCTCTACCTGGTCACCTCGACGAGCTTCCCGCTCGCCCGCGCTCTTGTCGATTCGCTCGAAACCGAGACCGTCTGCGGCGAATCGAACCTGCGCGAGGTCCTGCCGCGTGATCTTCTCACCTACCGCGAAGCCGTCGCGCGCGCCCTCTCCCGGATCGCCCAGAATCGCGTGCCCTCGAGCTGGATCGATTCGCTCCAAACCGGCTCGCTTGGTCCCCGCTTCATCGACGCCATCAAGGTCCCCGAACATGGGATCCTTCGCGACAGCCAGAGTGTGCCTCTGGCTGCTCGGCGTGACGAAGTCGTCGATGCCGTTTGGTCGCTTGGCGGCAGCAAAGGATGGCCCACCATGAATTGGGCCTGGAAGCTGCGCGGTGGTCTGGATCGGCTCCTTGGGGGCACCGGTCTTCGCCGTGGGCGGCGGCATCCCGGTGAGTTGCGCGCGGGTGACGCCCTCGACTTCTGGCGCGTGCTCCTCGCGGACCGGGAATCCGGTCGCCTCATGCTCTATGCCGAGATGAAGCTCCCCGGGGAAGCCTGGCTGGAATTTTCGGTTCGCGACGGCCAGTTGCGCCAGACTGCCACCTTCCGACCCCAGGGCCTGCTCGGGCGACTCTACTGGCTCGCGGTACTCCCCGCTCATTGGCTGCTCTTCCCGCGCATGGCGCGGGCCTTGGCGTCCGGGGGGTGATTTGCACCTCACCTAGGCTGTGTCCACATTTTGTTCATGTGATCTTTTGAATGTCAAGTAGGCCGCAATCCTTTCATTTTAAGTGACTTGACGATGTTACTTGTGACAAGAGAATGCTGTCTAGGTCTTTTTTAGTTGATAAACTAGACAACAGGTAGACAGTAGTAATTATGAAGATGGTCATTCGGAACAGGAGCGAATCAGAGTCGGGGCGTCTGAGTGAATTCAGGGAGCGCCAGTTGATGGCGGAGATTGTCGATGGCAGCGAGCTTGCGTTCCAAGCGCTGGCCTCCGAACTGCGGCCGTTGATCATCTCGATGGTCAGGCGCACGCTGGGAAGCGGGAGCGAAGTGGACGACGTTTGTCAGACGGTGCTACTTTCTATTTGGAAAGGGGCTGCGAGGTGGGAGCCGGCCAAGGGGCGCGTCTCCACCTGGGTGGCGTCGATCGCGCGCAACCGGGCCATCGATCACGTGCGGAAAGCTTCGCGAGCCGCGGCGATGCGCGAGCGCCTGAGCACCGAAGCTGCCGTGCTTGCTCCGGCAAAATTTGTCCCCACCGCCGACGACGAACTACTGCGCACGGAGGCGTGCCGTGCGACACGGCGGGCCCTGCGCGAGTTGGCACCGGAACAGCGCCAAGTTCTGGAGCTCGCTTATCTCGAAGGTCTCACGCAGATCGAGGTGGCGGAGCGGACAGGGCTCCCTCTTGGGACGGCGAAGTCTCGCATCCGTCGCGGCATGTTGGTCCTCCGTCGCAACCTGCCCCGCCGCCTAGTCGCGTAAATCCAGTCCTGCTTCCTTCTGATTGTTGAATGGCTTCTTCTGAGGGCTTGGACTGAGTGCCTCCTCCTGCAATACGAAGAGAGAACAGCGGCCTAACGACCCTTTCAATCACATGTTCCCAAATCACATGTTCCCAGACAAATAGTAAGCCATCCATATGGATAAAGGGATTGATCGACGAAAAGGGGGCAGTTTCGGATCAAACAGAGAGGAGCGGCCAAGCGTCATTCGGCGCACGACAGTTTTATTATCCGGAGGGTCGGATAATACCTTTTGAATCTTTTATGGGTTCAGGTGTCGCTAATTAACATTTTCTCAAACTCCCCTAGCCTCTTCTTCAAATTCCCATCCCTCGGTATTACTCCAAGCATACGGCTCACCGATCCTGGATGACCCATCGCCAGCAACTTGTCCTTGAAGCTCTCCTCCCCCAGATACCAACCCCGTCGCCGCGGTGCCTGCCGGATTTCCGGTGATCGAAGCCGTGTATTTCTGGTTCGGCGGATGCACAGCGGTGGCATGGGTGGATCAGGTGTGTGCGTCGGTTCGGTTCCGCACGCTGACTCCGCATGAGAAAGATGAAGAGTCGCGGGCGAGACGCTCCTTGCACGGCCTGCTGCGAGACGCAGCAGCTACGGCTTACTTCACGGCACGCTCGCGGGCGGCGGCTTTGAGGCGGCGGGGGCAGTTCGTTTTGATGATGCCTTCTTCGAAGACGGGCTTGCGGAGGTCGCGGTGGAGCTTCCACCACCAGAAGGCGAGGATCACGACCCAGAGGATGGCGGCGTAGGTGAAATGGGTGATGCGGACTTTCATCACGAACTCGGAGGTGAGTCGAGTCGCGGCGGTGAAGAGCGTGAGCCCCCAGACGAAGTGGAACCAGCGCATGGGCGAGGCGAGGAGGTCATGGCGCTCGTTGTGGCCGAGGAATACGCGGGTGGCCACGGAAACCATGAGCAGGCCCGCGCCTCCTATGAACATCATGTGAAGAGTCCCCACCCGCAGGTAGGGGAAAACCGCGCCGAGCAACCAGCCGAGTGCGGAACACGGCAGCACCCAGCGGAGCGCGAGACCGAGCGCGTTGACTTTTGAGAAAGAAACCAGCCCCGGCACCGAGCGAGCCAGATGCGCGACCACTACCACGATACGCAGGATCATCCCGGCACGCCCGTGGCCCCATGCCTCCAGCGCGAAACTTCCCAGAAGAAGCAGACCAGCGGCGGAGGATTCCACGAAGGGTCGCATCCAGCCCGGAGGAATCGTCCCGCTGTCCTCGAAGGAATGCGGGGATTTTCTCCCGAAAAACCGAGGTAGCAGATAGGGCGCGACACCGAGTATGGGTAGCCAGAGAAGGCCTTGGAAAAGCAGGAGGCGGAGGAATGTGAAGATCTCGACGCCCCTACCTAGAACTGCGGGAAAACTCAGGAGGATGGCGGAAATCCCCCCCCCGGCCAGGCCGAGAGCAGCCAAGGGAAGCCCGGGTGGTGGGATGTCATTGCGTCCCCGGAACACACGCGCCATCAGAAATCCCAGCACGCAGAGCATCCACGCTCCGGCGAGGCGATCCGCGAAGGCGATCTTATTGAGCGCCAGGAAAACCATTGAGGAGAGAGCCAGCGCGACGAGAACGATAAACTCCGGCACGCTCCATGGACGATTTCCCAGCAGCCTGGGTCCGGCGGTTCCTAGTGGTCGAACAGATCTAAATAGTCGGGTAAAGCTTGTGTAGTTTGATGCGTGCGTCGGCAGTTGTAAACTGCCACTTCACTGGCCTCGGGTCTGCGTTGCGCTCGGAGGTGTTCGCCGCGATGA
>Ga0206130_10005380_pt1 | contig 15154 bp, 11 predicted proteins | sample Helgoland_Spring_9_FD_148637 | JGI IMG/M metagenome (GOLD analysis project Ga0206130, IMG submission 148637) | Pelagic subsurface seawater microbial communities from Kabeltonne, Helgoland, North Sea - Helgoland_Spring_Bloom_20160512_1 | ecosystem: Environmental > Aquatic > Marine > Epipelagic ... | reverse complement strand
CTGATGCATAACAACCATGTCCTTAGCGCGAACATTTTCACCACCACCCATCCAGTCTCTGCTAGGAGCACGGCCATTATTATTCCAACGTTTTTCGAGCTGCAAAGGAGACCCTCCCACGTGCATCACGAAGGGTATTCCCGCTTCGGCTAATCTAGCCCAAAAAGGGTCGAGGTCGACATGACCTGGGGACCGATCGCCAGCGGCATAGTGAGGAATCCACATGGCCTCCAGCCCCGCCTCAATAGCAAACTCCAGCTCAATCATGGCCAACTCGGGCACATGCAGGGGAATAACGCCAACACCCATCAAGCGATCATCATTAGCACAAAAAGCAGCCATTGCACGGTTGTGCGCTCGGGTGGCGCCATAACGCAATCCTGGTTCTATTTTCGAGCTGGGGTGAAATGGGGTAACAACACTGTGTGTTGCAAAAACCAATTGTTTTTTGAACCCCAACATATCCATGGCAATACTGCGGTCATCGCGATCAAAAGCTCCCAACGCCTGAATCTCTTTTGATTTAGCGATAAGTGCATCACCCAGGGCAATTTGTTCCGCGATATGGGCGTCAGTATGACGACTATTGTTATTAACAATAGCCTCAACTTCCTCATCAGTAACCAATGAGGCGGCATAATTAACTGGGGGGATTTTATGTTTGTATTCGTCGTCTGCATAGTCAATGATAAAGTTAGGTAGTTCCATTATATGACTATCTGCATCGTAAAACGGACGGTTATCTGGAGCGTATGTCATAAGCCTTCAAGTCCTATCTAAGTGCGTTTGAATGGCGACTTGCCATTATTATTATCGTTCACTTGTTAAAAAATCGTACCTTAATAAAGCCAAAAATAATCGGCTATTTTTTAGGTAATACACCAAAACCATCCCCAGTCACTAACACTCTTTTCTTGCGTTCCGATGACTTTGAATCTGCGGGGCTATTGGCCGGCATTTTCTTGCCTGGTTTCTTTTTCACCTTAGCTGACAGCTTGCCATTCAGCGATTTTTTATTATCCACTTTTTTCTTTTTAGTACCGGCGGCTTTGCCGGATTTTTTTACTTTTTTGGGCCCACTGTAATCGGCCTTCAGGCCTTTGACAACGCGTGACTCGAAACGAAATTTCAAATACCGCTCAATACTGGACATTTGATTCCATTCGTTGGAATCGATCAACGTGATCGCCTTACCCTGCTCACCGGCGCGACCAGTGCGGCCAACTCGGTGTAAATGATCATCACCGGATTGCGCAATATTAAAATTCACAACCAGATCAACACCTTTTATATCCAACCCTCGAGCAGCAACATCTGTTGCTACTAGAACCGCTATGCCTCCTTGGCGAAACTGGTTCATCACTTGCTTGCGATCATTCTGAGAGATATCCCCATGAATATAACCGACTTTCATTTTTTTGTAGCGCAGCAAATGGCTAAGCTGCTGGCATTGCACTCGAGTATTACAAAACACCAATGTCTTCTGCGCCTGCTCCTCATCAATCAGCGCCTCTACGAGTTTTTCTTTATGTTTTATCGTATCCGCTAACACCAATTGTTGACAAATATCTTGATGCTGATGGTCCGGTGACCCCACAGCAATAGCGACCGGGTCTCGAAAGCTTTTACTGATCTTCCCTAAACCTTCATGTTTCAAGGACGCTGAGAACAGTAGATTTTGCCGCTCTGGATTACAACTACTAGCGATCGTATTCATATCAATTGCAAAACCCATATCCAGCATACGGTCAGCCTCGTCCAGCACCAGAACTTCCAGCTGTCTAAAATCCGGCGTCCCTTTCTCGATATGATCGACCAGCCGACCCGGCGTAGCGATCAACACCTCCGGATCTTTGCGCAATGTAGCCACCTGATGTTTAAACGCTTCACCGCCGATGATCAGGCCACTTTTGATATAAGTAAATGCCGCGAGCATTTCAAAATTTTTCTGCGTCTGCAGCGCCAATTCACGGGTGGGTAAAAGTATCAATACCCGCGTGCCGCTGGTAGACACCTCTTCCGTCAGTATCTGATGCAATATCGGCAGAAGAAATGCGGCGGTTTTACCACTTCCGGTCTGTGCTGAAACCATTAGATCACGGCGTTTCAACGCCTCAGGAATAGCTTGCGCCTGAACCTCTGTGGCCTCGCTAAAACCAAGTTTATCTAACGCTTTCAATAGCTGTTTATGGAGTGCTAACTCACTTAATAATGTCAAGATTATCCCTAGTTAAAGCGTGCTAGTGGCCAGCTTACCGGCAGAACCTGCATAGTACCGGAATCGAGGCCATTTAGCCTTGGTAAATCGCCACTCTGTGGCTCAAAGCTGTCGAGCTAAAGGAACCCCAAAAATGAGGCAACCAAAGTCACCGATGCCAATCATCGTTCAATAAGATTTCGGCAAGCCCAGTACCCGCTCCGCAATATAGCTCAGCGCCAACTGCGGACTGATCGGCGCAATACGCGGCACCATCACCTCCCGCAGATAACGTTCAACATGATATTCCTTGGCATAGCCATAGCCTCCATGTGTCATAACTGCCTGCTGGCAGGCATCAAACGCGGCCTCACCGGCGAGGTATTTTGCGGCATTGGCGGCAGCACCGCAGTTTTCATCGTTGTCATATTGTTCAGCCGCGGCCATGACCATTAGTCGAGAGGCTTCGAGGTTAGCCCAGTTAATGGCCAATGGATGTTGAATCGATTGATTCTGTCCAATCGGGCGATCGAAAACCACCCTTTCCTTGGCATATTCGGTCGCGCGTTGCAGCGCCAAGCGACCCAGGCCAATGGCTTCTGCAGCAATCAACACTCTTTCCGGGTTCAGCCCGTGCAATATATATTCAAAACCTCGACCCTCTTCCCCAATGCGGTCTTCAATGGGCACTTCGAGACCGTCAATAAATAACTCATTCGAATCGACACACTTGCGTCCCATTTTTTCAATTTCCCGAACATCAATTTTGCTGCGATCGAGATCTGTGTGAAACAAACTCAAGCCCATGGTTGGCTTGCTAACCTCTTCCAATGGTGTAGTGCGCGCCAACAGGAGAATTTTTTCTGCAACTTGTGCGGTAGAGATCCATACTTTCTGACCACTAACAATATAGCGATCACCGTCCCGAACTGCCCGAGTTTTTAACTGAGTGGTATTTAGCCCCACATTAGGTTCGGTCACACCAAAACAGGTTTTTTCTCGCCCCTCCACCATGGGTCGCAGCATCCGTTGCTTCTGTTCTTCAGTACCAAAAACCACCACCGGATTTAAACCAAACATATTAATATGGATACTGGAGGCAGCTGACATACCGCCGCCTGCTTCGGCAATTGCCTGCATCATAATGGCCGCTTCAGTAATTCCTAAACCAGAACCGCCGTAGGCTTCAGGTGTACATATGCCAAGCCATCCGCTTGTTGCCAGCGCCTGATAAAAATCTTCGGGGAAGCCTCCTTGCTGGTCTCTTTCAAACCAATAGTCATCGCCAAATTCACTACAAATTTTTGCAATTGTATCGCGAATAGTTTGGTGATCATCCTTCAGTGTGTAGTGCATAAACATGTCTCAATTATTAATCAGTACAAACCTGTGTTTGGGATTTATTGACACCAACTACCAGCGGCAGCAGTGTTTCTAACTCACGTATCATGCAAGTAAAAATGTACACCGCATACATCGACCTGACTCTCTGAGATGTAGCATCCTCGTTCACGGGCGCGGACCAAAATAGCAGCTCGATTATTCACCGCCAAATGAATTCCGCTCAACCCCGGCCCGCGATCATCCGCCTCGTCAACAAACCGAATATAGGCATTACTAAGATTCATAGAGATATCACCTCCTTTGTCGAGCGGCAGTTCAGCGACGGCACTCCAACGCTCCGCCATTGCCATAGGGGCAACTCCTTGTAGCTCAACACCAAGAAAACCCTCCGTCACATCCTGCCTCACGTTAGTCTCCCAACCGACACCACCAACCGGGTCCCAGTGCCCTTTAAAATCACCGGCCTTGTCCCAGTCCAATTCAAAAAAAGCAGCGATCATATCGCCCGGATGAAATTGGCAAATACTGATCTTGTCATTCTCGGACTCCCAGGCAACCCGCACATTATTGTCAGCGGCCCGCTTCCGGGCAGCCTGCTGATTTTCCAAGCTTTCGGTCTGACAAATCACCATATAGCCGCCATCACCCTTCCGGCGGTCCAAATAACGACCCGCCGCAGTATCTTCGCGAACAGGAGATACAACTTCCAAGAAATTATTACCGAAGGCTAGCAAATTATTTGCCAATCCAAAATGGAGAACCCCCGGATCAACGTGTGCACTGTTGACCCCGAAAATCGTCGTTAAATCGTCAATGGTTTTATCAAGATCACTGGCGACCAGGCAAATTTGCCTAAGGTGAATAGTCATCTTCATTCTCCTTTACTTATTAATACCGTCATTTTCAGCCCTAATGAGCTCTGCCCACCTACACCTTTAAGCCATCATGAAGGTTATCCGAACCATCAAGAATATCTACTGTGCCGATGACACATGTGTTCTACCCATCGTGTTTTGGGGGCAGCACCATAGTCTCTATCGAGTATACATAGCTGACTACCCCTTTAGAAACAGCGCGTTAACACCGAATAACATTAACAGTTATTAATCCGTACAACAGCCTGGCAGCACGGCGGCGGTGTTTCTACTCAGGGAATGCTGTAGTACTATGAAGTTTGACCGGAATAACTACCCCACTTGATAGATATAGGAGAATAATAATGTCCGAAGCCTGGATAATAGACGCCTGCCGCACTCCCAGAGGAATTGGAAAAAAAGGCAAAGGCGCCCTTGCCGATGAACATCCACAACATTTGGGTGCTGCAGTGCTAAAAGCGTTAGCAGAACGCAACAGCCTGAAAACGGAAGAAATTGACGACATTATTTTTGGCACCAGCAATCAAAGAGGCCAACAAAGCGGTGACTTAGCTCGCATGGCAGCACTCGACGCCGGCTATGATGTTCGCGCCAGCGGCATGACCCTCGATCGCTTCTGCGGATCCGGCATCTCTTCGGTCAATATTGCAGCCGCTAATATCATGTCTGGTATGGAAGATTTATGTATAGGTGGCGGCACTGAAATGATGTCTACGTTCGGACAGGGCGGCGGCTCGCCCTTTTTGGATAATGACAACCTGCGTTTGCGTGCAGTGCATCCGCAGCCTCACCAGGGTATTTGCGCAGATGCAATTGCGACACTCGAAGGCATTGATCGCGAAGCACTTGATCAATTAGCCGTTGTGTCCCAACAGCGTGCCGATTATGCGATTAAACACGGCCACTTTGATAAGAGTTTAATCACTGTTTACAAAACTGACGGTACCATCGCCCTTGATCATGAGGAATTTCCCCGTCCACAAACGACCCTCGAAGGCCTGTCACAATTGAAGCCATCGTTTGAGGCTATGGCTGACTATCCTCTGGACGATGCGGGCACAACTTACCGCAAAATGATTTTACAAAAATACCCTGATCTGAAGATCAAACATATGCACCATGCCGGTAACTCTTCCGGTGTAGTCGACGGTGCAGCGGCAGTACTATTAGCCTCTCCGGGTTACGCTAAGGCCAACGGCATGAAACCGCGCGCGCGCATTGTTGGTATGTGCAACATGGGTGATTCTCCAACGCTAATGCTTAACGCCCCAGTTCCAGCGGCAAGAAAAGTTCTCGCCAAAGCAGGCATGAGCATTAGCGATATCGATTTGTTCGAAATCAACGAAGCTTTTTCTGTCGTTACCGAGAAATTTATCCGCGACTTGGATTTGGATAGAAATAAAGTCAACGTTAATGGCGGCTCTATGGCTCTGGGTCATCCGATTGGCGCAACCGGCTCTATGCTCATCGGCACGGTTATCGACGAACTGGAAAGGACTGACAAGCAATTTGGCTTGGTCACCATGTGTGCTGCTGGCGGTATGGCACCAGCCATTATTGTCGAGCGCATGTAGCCAGGCAGCTTGATTACTAGCGCCCCACCCCGGTCTGACCCTTTGAAAAGGAGGGTTAGATCGTCATAACTGACGCAGGGCATCCGGCGCAGACATTATAGTTTCTAGCTAAAAGGGAGTGTGTTGATGGGCATCATGATAGCCGCTAGCGGACAAGCCTGCGGAGCAGAAGTAACCGGGGTAGACCTAAGCAAGCCTTTGGATGAAAAAACGGTTCAATCGATACGCACGGCGTGGCTAGAACACCATGTTTTATCCTTTCCCGAACAGCTAATGTCTGACGATGATCTGGAGCGCTTTACCAACTATTTCGGCCCCTTTGGTGATGACCCTTTTATTCTGCCAATTGCCGGACGTGAGCATGTTATCGCCATTCAACGCAATGCCGACGAAACATCGTCACTCTTCGCTGAAGCTTGGCATACCGACTGGAGTTTTCAAACAAATCCCCCCTCAGGTACGTGTTTGTACGGAATAACGATACCCCCTGTGGGTGGCGATACCTTATTTGCTAATCAACACAAAGCGCTGGCAGATATGCCAGCCCAACTGCGTGCAAAGATTGAAGGCAAATTAGCCATTCATTCCGCTGCTGGAGCTTACTCCCCAGAAGGCGCCTACGGTGAGACCGATCAAGATTCAGGCCGCAGCATGCTTATTAAAGCCGATGACGAGGCCAAAGAAACCCATAAACATCCATTAATTAAAGCCCATCCTGAGTCGGGGCAAGAGTGTCTCTACAGTTGCCTAGGCTATATTGTCGGTATTGATGGCCTCGACCAAGAGCAGGCGACTGAGTTGCTGGCAGAAATTTATGCTTGGCAAACAAGCCCCAACTTTCAGTACTGTCATCAATGGAAAAAGAACAACTTGGTGATGTGGGATAATCGTTCCGTATTGCACCGGGCCACCGGCGGCTATGAAGGCTATGATCGCCTCTTACATCGAACTACCATTGGCAGTGTCGCATGAGTAACGGCGATACCACCCCCCATGGCTTAGCGAGTTCAATAGCTCGAGCGATTGATAAACGGCAAGCCATTCCGCTGATGCCTGCTAGCCTGACCATGGCACAGGCTTACGAATTGCAACACCAGGTCACCCGCCACCTTACGGGTGAGTCGGGTATTGCCGGTATCAAGGCAGGTCTAACCGCTGATCCAGTGCAAAAATACTTCGGTATTACCGATGCTGTTATTGGCTCTCTGTATGAAACCGGCCGACTATCCCCGGGCTGTCACATTGAGTCCGCTCCCGGGCTTCTGTTGGAATGTGAAATTGGCGTCATTATTGGCAGCGATCAACAACCGATATCACTGGTGCCAGTGATTGAGATCGTGTTTCTGCAATATTGCCAGGCCTCTGACCTTAACGCCGTTAATATTGTCGCTGCCAACGTTGGTGCCGACCGCTTCATTTGCGGCCCACCACACCCTTGGAACCCTGCTATTAAGGCGACCAATATTGTGTTAACGAGAGATGGCGAAGCGGTTTGCGACGCGTCGACCAGCGATTCGTTGGGAGGGCCTGCTGCAGGCACGGCCTGGCTACTTGAGGAAGCAAAAAAGCAACAGGTCGATGTACGCGAGGGTATGTTGCTGATTCTGGGGACTTGTGGTCCGGCTATTGCGGCGGAACAAGGAGAATACCTTGCACACTACGGTGAGCTGGGCGACATAGCATTCACGGTGACATGATTCCGACTGGAGACCGTCCATTTTGGCGCCTAGCCAGAAGCTATTACCGGTCAATCGCAGCGCTTGCTGCTTTAAGCAACTTACGCCGTAGACACCCAGCTGCTCAACAACCTTTTTATTCAAGGCTTATGGATATCACTTCTGACATTTCACTTTTCAAACCACCGATATCAATCGTTGAAATGGAGAAATGAAAGGTATCTGCAGCCAACCCGTCAATCGAGTGCTCGGTGATTTGTCCACCATCAATTACGATGACACTGCTCCTATCCCTATCACTGGTGTAATAGATTTCGTAACCTGCAATAGCCGATAGCGCTAACGCCTCGCCATTTTCGCGGGTTGCCGGCGCCACCCAACTTAGTATTATATTATTGTATGTCGCTACGGGCTCAGCAACTGGGTCGTCGATCACCTCGACAATCGGCTCTTCTATTACCGGGTCAACGATAGGCTCGGCGACTATCGGATCAACGACGGGCTCAGCGATCACCTCAACAATGGGCTCTTCTTCTATTACGACGATGGGCTCAGCGATCACCTCGACAATAGGTTCTTCTTCTACCGGTTCAGCAATAGGCTCAGCGACGTCGGGGTCAACTTTCGTTTTCTTGCCTTTGCCATGGGCTTTTGCTGTACCGGGTTGCTCAGCACTGTCTTTAACCGGCTTTGCTGCCCATACTGAAGTTGAACCAATAATAAAAACTAAGGCTAACATCACTATTTGGACTAATCGCATATCAATAACCTCTCTGGGAAAAAAGCCTGATTTACTCCTCACTAATCATCAAGGTTACGCTTTCAGCACAAAAAAACCGGATACAGTTCTCGTATTTGAAAGATTACTCCATTGTTCGGCGAATCATTGAGCTGGATTACCCGCAAGTCGAGCCGGAATGGTGATTTTTTCCAAACAATTTTGCATTTTGAGGGAGCCCTCAAAACGATTAAAACGTGGGGGCAGCCGGTTATAGATGTCGTCATGGTAAAAATCAAAAACATTACCGGCCTTAACCTCACCCACTTAAACGTAGGTAGTTAGCCTCTGGGGCTACTAAATATTGATGGTGAGCTGTGTCAATACAGCCGCCGGCCCAACGGCAGCCATTTGACGTTCTGACTCATTACCACGTATCAACATGATTACGCTTTTTCCCCTCTCGTGGGTGTGGTTTAGGTGCAGACTTCAGCGCACTCATGATCCAGCGGCGGGTGTCTTTCGGATCTATTGCATCGTCTATTTCAAGAAACGACGCCATATTTGTCGCCTTGCCCCTCTCATAAGATGCCGCAACCATTTCAAGATATTTATCATTGCGTTCATCCAAATCTTCAATCGCTTCAAGCTCTTTACGAAAGCCTAACTTAACCGCCCCCTCTAACCCCATGCCGCCAAACTCGCCAGTCGGCCAAGTAATTGTGAACAGCGGTGACATAAAACTACCCCCCGCCATAGCCTGAGCGCCAAGACCATACCCCTTGCGCAAAATCACCGTAAAGAAAGGCACTGACATGCTAGCTGCGGTGACAAACATACGCCCGAAACGACGAACAACGGCGGTCTTTTCTATCTCTGGGCCCACCATAAAGCCCGGGGTATCACACAAAAACAGAATGGGAATATCAAAAGCATCACACAGCTGCATAAACCGTGATGCTTTATCAGCACCGGGGCCATCAATAGCTCCGCCTAAATGTTTAGGATTATTTGCTACGATACCAACCGGGCGCCCCTCAATGCGGGCAAATGAGGTGACCATTCCAACACCATAGGCCTTGCGAATTTCAAGCACACTATCGGTGTCAGCTAGATTTTCTATGACCGCCTGAATATCATAAACACGTAGTCGATTTTCGGGAATTGCCGTGCGCAATAAGCGCTGATCGGCGCACTCCCATTCTTCGAGAGGTCCTTGAAAGTAGGATAGATATTTTTTCGCGACAACCACCGCCTCGGCTTCATCTTCGACAGCTATATCAACTACACCATTAGGAACCTGGATCGACATTGGACCCACTTCATCCGGCGTATAGACACCCAGACCTCCGCCTTCAATCATTGCCGGCCCACCCATACCAATCGACGAATTTTCGGTAGCAATAATGACATCACAGCAACCTAATAGCGCCGCATTACCGGCGAAACAACGACCCGAATTGATCCCGATCGTAGGGACTAGACCACTGAGTTTGGCAAAGTAGGCAAAAGCCAGACAATCAAGCCCCGCAACTCCTTTGGCATCGGTATCGCCCGGGCGACCCCCACCCCCTTCCGTTAGCAAGATCACCGGTAATTTTTGTTTTTCTGCTAGCTCGAACATTCGATCTTTTTTGGTATGGTTAAATTTCCCCTGAGTACCTGCTAACACCATGTAGTCATATGACATGACAACGCACTGGCTTTCGCGCTCTCCAAATAAGTCACCATTAACGCTACCGACACCGGTGACCATGCCATCAGCAGGCGTCTTTCGAATCAAATCTTCAACGGAGCGCCGACGACGCTGGGCAGCAATGGCCAAAGGACCATATTCTACAAAACTGTCCTCATCGCAAATATCGGCAATATTTTCCCGCGCAGTGCGCTGATGAGTTTTACGACGCTTGGCCACGGCCTCTGGCCTCGCCTCATCCATGCCAAAGTAATGACGCTCCAGTACCTCTGCTAAATCCGGACGAATGTGGTCAAGGTCGACAATTTCTTCAACAACGTTTTCTGTCTCCTCTACGTCAGCAGGCTCGATAACGATAAGCCCATGGTTTTCATAAATCGCACCGCCCGGAGAAACTTTAATTTCTCTAACAATTCCACTGATGGGTGACGAAATGACATGCTCCATTTTCATCGAGTCCATTATTGCAAGCTGCTGCCCAGCTGAAATCTCTGCACCGACTTCCACACTAAACTCGACGATCGTCCCTTGCAACGGAGCAGAAACAACATGCATACCATCGAGCGTGCCGTCGTCGCCATCAACTGGGTTCGCATTGCCATCATGGGCTAATACTGCCAAGGGATCGTTCGCGGCTGTTACTGAAGGTAGTTCGAAATAAAATTTTTCTCGCTGCTCGGAGGCCGACTTAAATAAGGCTGATGACTGGTCGTCAATAAAGCGGGTATATATATTTCCTGAAGCTAGCTCTTGTCGTTGCAGTAACGCCTGCAAATAGGGAATATTTGTTTCCAAACCGTCTATTCTAACTTCGCCCACCGTTCTGTAGGCCTTAGATAATAGTGCATCAAAATCAGCACTGGCCGAGTGCACGATAAGTTTTGCCAGCAAACTATCAAAAGAAGGGCTGGTGCGATAACCCGAGTAACCAAAACCATCAACCCGAACACCTCGACCAGAAGGCATTTCATAGGTATTGATAACGCCACCAGTGGGCCGAGCCTCGCCATCTTCGGTCATCACTTCCATATTGATGCGAGCTTGCAGAGCATATCCCCGTGGCGATAAAAACTGCTCCTGAGTCAAACCCATATCAGGCAATGACTGATTGGAGGCAATGCGTAATTGCGTTTGAACAAGGTCAATATCCATTACTTCTTCAGTAACCGTATGTTCGACCTGCACTCGCGGATTTGCTTCAATGAAGGCGAAGTACGCATTGTCCGCATCTGTTTGGAGTTGATCCGCATCGACTAAAAACTCGAAGGTACCAATATTTTCATAGCTTGCAAATTTCGCCAATTTCACCGCTGCTGTGGTAATTTTTCCCCGAAGTATTGCGCTCAGATCAGGGCATGGTGCTAGCTCAATAATTTTTTGGTTGCGACGCTGAATAGAGCATTCCCGCTCACCAATATGGATAACGTTGCCCTGACCATCTGAGACAATTTGAACTTCGATATGACGAGCGCGACGAATCAATCGCTCGACAAACACATCACCATTACCAAATGCCTGCTGTGCCTCGGACTGACATCGTGTATACGCCTCTTCTATGTCAGCAACGTTTTCAACAGCGCGCATACCACGCCCACCGCCGCCGGCAAGGGCTTTTATCATTATCGCAGCATCATCTCCCAGCGAAACAAAAAAATCCTTTACACCACTTAGAGACGTCGCCCCTGTAGTCCCTTCGATGACAGCCACTTTACATTCCTGAGCTAAACTGCGTGCCTTCACCTTGTCGCCAAACAGGTCAAGAACGTCGGCATTGGGCCCTACAAAAACAATACCAGCGGCGTCACAATCACGCGCAAATCCAGCGTTCTCCGCTAAAAAGCCATAACCGGGATGAATAGCGTCACAACCGTACTCTCTGGCAACCTCAATAATTTTGGCGGCATCAAGATAGGCGGCAACGCCATTTCTTCCCAAACTAACGCTTTGGTCTGTTTTACGTGTATGCAAGGACGTTGCGTCATCGTCTGAGTAGACAGCAACTGTATCGATACCCAATTCGGATGCCGCTCCAGCAATGCGAACAGCTATTTCACCACGGTTGGCAATCAGTAATTTTTCTATCTTCATAAATTTGCTCAGATGCAGGAGGCATTTCCATTATTGGTTTTTTTAGCAGTAGGATTCTGCCAGACTGACTGGCTCGTTGCAATTTGGACAGCCCGCTTGAATCATTAAAGCTACTCTCAACCCAGCTCACGCTAGGATAGACCTATCCACTCATTCGAGAAGAATGCCTTTAGTGGACTCAAACAGCAGAGCACTTTATGCTTTGCTAAACCCTGTAAGCGCATGACCGACGCGTCGACGACAAAGTGAGATAATAATGAGACTCCGACAGGTAGCATTGGTGGCTGCTGAGCTAAGCCCAGTGAGACAACAACTATTTGCATTGCTTGGAATTGACCATGATTACAAAGACCCTGGCGTTGGCGAGTTTGGTCTGGAGAATTCAGTGATGGCGATTGGCGATACCTACCTAGAAGTGGTCGCTCCGATTACCGAGGGCACAACGGCCAATCGATTGCTGGAACGGCGGGGGGGTAATGGTGGCTACATGATCCTTGTCCAGACTGACGATATCGCCAGCGACAATGCTCGCATTGCAACGCTAGGGGTACGCAAGATATGGGAGACAAGCCTTGATGATGTCATCGCCTTTCATTTACATCCGAAAGATATTAGTGGCGCGATCGTTTCAATCGATCAAATGATGCCCCCCGAGTCTTGGCGCTGGGCGGGTCCCGAGTGGCAACACAATTCAGCAAAAAACGTTGCTACCATTGTTGCAGCAGAGCTTCAGTCAAGTAATCCGCACGCTATGGCCAGCCGCTGGGCTGAAGTCTTGGGACAATCACTGTCTGTCATCGGCGAAAGCTATGTACTAACTTTCGACGACGGAGTACTTCGCTTTGTGCTCGATATTAATGGCCGGGGGGATGGCGTATCCGGTATTGATTTCAGCACCGAAAATTTACCCAAAGTACTAGCAAATGCCAGACAATTGGGTTTACCAATAGACGGCAATAAAGTCACCATCTGCGGAACTGACTTTCGATTTATCGCCTGAACAAACCAATTTTTTGGGCAGCACGCTTTTTAATTCCGATACTGGCGATAACAACAATAAAGAGGGCTAAACATGTATTCATCGATAAACCTCGAAACAAAGGGAGCGGCTGCGGTAATAACCTTTAATCGCCCAGAAAAGCTTAATTCCTTAAACGACCCGATGATTTTAGAATTTCGTCATGCCCTCGCACAGGCGGAAACTGACGACACTATTAGCGGCATTATTATTACCGGTGCTGGCAAAGGGTTTTGTGCAGGCATGGACATGAACGCCCTCGACGGCATATCCGCTGAAGGCGAACATAAACGTCGCGAGGCAACAGAAGCTTTGAAAGCCAGCCCAGGGGATGCCTCGATGGGAGAGGATTATATTTCGGGATTTACTTACTTAATGACTGTACGAAAGCCGGTCATTGCTGCTGTCAACGGCGCCTGTGCCGGACTTGGTTTATCGATAGCCTTGTTAAGCGATTTACGTTTTGCCGCCGACAATGCCAAATTTGTGACATCATTTTCTTCACTGGGCTTGGTCGCAGAGCACGGGCAAAGCTGGATTTTACCAAGAATAGTCGGGCCCTCTAATGCGCTTGATCTACTGTGGAGTTCGAGGCGCCTGTTGCCTGACGAAGCAAAAGCTATCGGTTTAATCAATCGCATTTTCCCAGCCGACGAATTGCTGGATTCAACGGTAAGTTATATCAACGAATTGGCGACAAAAGCTCCTCTTTCACTACAAACCATGAAACAACAAGTTTATCGTCATCTCAACACTACGCTGGGTGAATCGATGAAAGAGACAGATCAATTAATGGCTGCCAGTATTGCTCATGATGATTTTAAGGAAGGTGTTGCCGCCTATTTAGAAAAGCGGCCGCCAAACTTCCAAAAAATTAACATCGACTAATCGATTCTGAGTACTGTCAGGATTTTTAGGGTCGCCTTACTGCGCCATGTCAGCAAGGTTTTTCCAATGATTTTTCCAGCCAGTAAACAGTATTAATCTACCGATATCGCAGCAATATAACTGCTGGGAAAATGTTTTTTGACCCATGGACTCGACTCTCGATAGGGATAACAGGAATTCAACATACCTGGGCCCATTTCGCGGCGTACTTCTGTAGGTTCTTCAAAGTTTTCGCCCGGTCTTCTGGACCAGTTAGCCTGCATTGCACCTGAGGCCATCTGCGCCAACATTTCAATAATATGAGTACAGCCCAATCCTGGTGACATGGCCGCTTTAATTTTTTTGTTCCAACCGGGCCCGATTTGCAAACCAATGATATTGCTGAAGTTAGGCTCCGCCTGCGGACACATATTATGAGCGCCCTGATCCATCGACGCTACGGCATCCCTTACAGTCAGCGAATCGTCGAGGGTTATCCGTATCGATAAATTGTGCACCGGCTCACCGGCTTCCCGCGAGGTGTCCATTAACTGATGCGGAAATGGTTTTACATCGATAATGCAACCTTCCACATCCATCAATCCATCTTTCCGCCGAAAGGCATTTATCGTAATGGTGCGAGTATGGATGTGCTCGCGATCTTCAAGTATTGGCAATGGCACGTTTTTCCCCTGAATGATTCGACTATCGACAAGTACCGACTACCTACCAGTAGCGTGCTTTCGAGTGCGTTTCGATGAAATTAAAAAAACCACGAAGAATAAACGCTGGCCACAGATAAATCCAGAGGTATAGGCGTTACTATTGAGGGTAGCTACAGCGTCACTTCAAGTTTCAGTGTCGACTTGCTTTCATGGCAGTGGCCAGTCCGCATGAGCCGGCCTCATCTAACTGCGCAATCACTTGATCGCGATCGAGGTCCGAACGATTCTGACTGAGTTTATATTTACATTGAAGCTCATCAATTGAAATATCTATAGCAACAATGGCACCCAGCATCGATGCGGGGTATTGCGCTACCCAGGGCGTTTCAAATTTCGCTTCATTTTTTTTAGTGAGTGTTTCAATAATAGAGATTGT